>Ga0307513_10002056_pt1 | contig 28300 bp, 25 predicted proteins | sample 15_EM_MG_FD_202174 | JGI IMG/M metagenome (GOLD analysis project Ga0307513, IMG submission 202174) | Populus trichocarpa ectomycorrhiza microbial communities from riparian zone in the Pacific Northwest, United States - 15_EM | ecosystem: Host-associated > Plants > Roots > Unclassified | place... | reverse complement strand
CCTTGGAGCAGGTGATGAAGGAGATGGTTCACAGAATGGGAGTGGTTCATCTTGGACCCGTGCTAGAAGTACTATCCGCTCGCCTGCACCAATTCCAGAAGTACCTCCAAGCACCTCGTTCGGTGGTGAGCATTTCCCGTCTCTTTCCCGTCGCTTTACCTTAGCTGTCCTTAAGCAAGGGCCAATTTCCACGACCGTCGGCTCCATGATACCCTTCACATTAGAACGATATCGTATCGTCGAACTCTATGCCGAGCTTCTGCACTGCTCAAATATGTCGCTGCTCAACCGCCCCGCCACTTATTCCCACATGTACGACTCCGAGGGTCGGCTACAAGGCGGTCTCGCCGGGTTGGAAGAACTCGCTCAAGTTATCGCGCTGAACAGTACCAACGAGCGGTCGAACGAGTCTATGGACGAATCAAACGACGAAACAGCACCAGCGTTGGAGTTCCCTGTGCGGAATCCCTCGGAAGACTCGCCTTCTTTGGACTCGGACGACGACATGAGTGATGACGATTCTGAAGATGAGCCTGGGAGTTCGGACGATGATGCGATGGAGGAGATCGCGATGTATGACGATGCACAGCTGTCACCTATCCCATTCGCCTCTGCCGCCCAGTCAATACCGCCGTCCAGCTTCGATGTTTCAGGTTTAGCCTCCTCCCCTGAGAGTATAGGCGCATCACCGACTTCGCCTGCATCAGTGGATAGTGCGGATGGACCCTCCAGCCTGAGTGCTGGGGCGTCGAAGTTGTCGACATCATCTTCCAATACGACGACGACGGGCAGCCATAGTCCGGATTCGGAAGGGACTGGGATGACCTCGCGGCGGCCTGGTTCGCGGTCGACGCATGGATCGAGGAGGAGCTCGAGGTCAACGAGAAGGACGACGGTGGAAACACCAGCTGAGACGTTGTTGCCTGTCGGCGAACAGCTAAAGCGCAGGTGGTTGGATGAAAATGTTCTTGGGACGATGATTGTTCGTTTAATTTTTTTCTTTTCGTGATTCGATCTATACTGACTCTCCGTTCTTTTTTATATATAAAATAATAGGAATTGTTCTTTGCCTTTCCGTGGAACAACTTTTTGCACAGCGCCGTTTATGATGTTGTACATCAGGTGATGACGGGCAATGTGGATAGCGGTTGTAACCGGGAGCTCATCATCTCGCTCTTCCGCGACGCAAAAATCCTGCATCGGATAGTCGAGGGGCAGACCCGGAATGACGTTGAATGGTGAGATCTCCCACTTTTCCTTTCCTTTCATTTATTCAACCACTCCATTATCTTTATCTCCAGCTCAAAACCCAAAGGCGTCCGCCTCGGTTACATGGGCCATCTTATGCTCATCTCCGAAGACGTTATCACCGCCATGGCGCGTCTCCCGCCTGACCTTCGTCTCGTCATTATCCAGTACGCGCCAGAGCCTGAGTGGGACCAGTACGTCACAGGGCGGTACAACGAGACGAAGAAGGAAGATAGTCGGCTTCTGGGTGGGGGCAAGCCAGTGATCAAGCCGAACACAGGAGGAAGGGGTGTGACACATTGGAAAGTGGACGAGGATGAGATGGGGATGGACGTGGGTGGTGGTGGTGGTAGTCGTGGAAATGGTGGTGGTGGTAGTAGTAGTAATGGTAGTGGTGGAGCGAGTGGGGTTAGGGGCGAGTTTAGGAGAGCCGCTAGTGTGGGGCCTCCGACTTTGACTGCCGACTTTGGGCCTGCGCCGATGGATGATGATGACGAGGATAATGTGTCATCCAGTCGTGCCCCCCATGTATGTTTTACTTCTTTCGTCGTTGTTTGTCTTTGACCTGACCATCCGCCTTCCTTCCCTTTTTCTCCGTAGTTTGCACGGTATCTGGCGCAAGAAATGGGCTCTTCAGATCAATTCGGTTCCTCTGATGAAGACGACGACGACGAGGGATGGCTTACCCAGTCAACATTTGGCCTCAATCCACCTGTTACGACAAGACCATTCAGCGAACGGAGGCCATTGAGTAGTAATAGTAATGGTTTCGGGGTAAGCAACACCTTGCTTTCCTTTCACAGCACAATGAACGATCCCCAATTTCGTCTAGGATGCATTTGATCCTTCAGGTACCACAGCTATAGCCATGTCAGAAGACCCATTTAGCCCACACGACGATGTTGGTGTACTCTTTCCATGAGCTTCTTTGTCTTTTCTAATTTTCTAATTTTCTAATTTATTTATCCTCTCAATTAGGATGGCTTTGGTCCTTTCTCAGATTCAGTAGGCACAGGCGGCGACGGATTCACCTTTAGCTCCTCATTTTCCGACGAAGACTCCTCATTCGAGTCGTTTGGGGATTTCGGCGATTTCCAGGCTGCAACGGAGGATGGAGAGAGCACCCCAACCACGAGTGGCAGCTGGACATTTGCTTCCGAGGGCGAGTTTGGGGTTGGTGTGGGCGTGGACGAGCAGGAGAAGGAGTTGGATGGAGATATGGTTGGCGGCGAGGGTGGAAGTTCGTCGTCGTCATCGAGGTTGGGTTCGGGCTCGTCAATATCGGATTCAATGTCGACTATAAGTGGTATGAAATGAGCAAGTAGTTTTTATGTTTCTATTCCTTTTATTATTTTTTGTACATTTATAAAGCAGGGGTTGACGTGGTGGTTCGACAGCTGGGATACCCTGAACAAGTTGTGGCAAGAGAAATTCCCTTGTAGACTGAGTCATTACATCATGATAATCTTCCTGGAATCCTCCTGTCAAAGCTTCACGTTAAATCACTTGAAGTCCAGCGAAATTAATTCGTCGCCAAACTCTTGTTTTACAAAGTTACATTTTGGGTGGGATCATATAAATCTATTGCCAACCCTCATCCTGTGAGAAACCCCTTTCAATAACGAAACCTGGTTTGTTTCAGACAACGGGCGTCTGATGACTCTGATCAGCGCTAGTCACGAAGATTCAAAAATAGTAAGAGTCTCATCAGTCCTTATATAAAGGAAAGGTCTGGAGTGACTCAACAACTGATGTCGACTCAGGACGACAACGAAAGCGTCCACTCGACATTCTCTGATGGTGATGGCTCCCATTCTATCAGCCTACCTAAACTCGAACTTGCCGTGGGGGAAATTCTGGGGATCCAGTGCACACTCCGGAAGCTCGCAGAGGGAGGGAACCACAAGGTATATTGTCAAATCCCAGATAAATGGTGTATACTGAAATTTTCGCAGATATACGATATAATCTTGGCGGGAGCGGAGGACATCAAGTATATCTTACGCGTTCCGTCCCCAGATTTCCCGGTAGATAAACTGTCGTCCGAGGTGGCGACTCTTCAGTATATTGCCGCCAATACATCAGTACCAGTTCCCAAAGTGCTGGCGTGGAGTGCCGACCCATTCAACAGTACTGGGACAGAATACATGGTGCTAGAGAAGGTAATGATTTTATCACTACTGTGTTAATTGTCTAATTTATCCCGCTCAGATTCCAGGCGTCTCAGCAAATCTTGTGTGGGATATCCTGAAGAAGGAAGCGAAAGAAAGGCTCGTTCATGACGTAGCTGTTCACCTCATTTCACTCTTCCGTCTGCGATTCTCGCTAGCCGGCTCCCTCTTCTCTCCACAAGGGACCGCGCTCCTCGGTCCTCTTGTTACCACCCCTTTCTTCCATGCGCTAGACGGCGAAGTGCGCTTCCCTCAGTCAGCTCCTCTGGATCTAACAAAGTTCCGTGGCCCCTTCACGCGTGCCACCGACCTACTATCGAGCAGTCCGAAGGCCGAACTTCATGTTATCAAGCATCGAAGGAGTGAGTTACTCCAGCAGGAGTTTAAAGGAGACGAAGCTCTCCTTGAGCTTGGAAAGCGTGTCTTGGAGAAGGCTGTTCGACTGGTTGAGGTGTATCCTGGTGAACTGGACGTTGGGCTTTCCAGCGGCGGTGATGCTGCTCGGCCATTTTCGATGAAGTTGGATGATTTTCGCCTCGCGAATGTTATGGTCCGTCCAATCTAATTGTGTCTATTCCGGACAGCTCATGCTTACCGAGAGTCAGGTTGACGAGCGATCTGGACAGGTTTTGGGGCTCATCGACTTCGAAGGGACCACCACTGCGCCTTTATGGACGTGTGCAGGATTTCCATTGTGGATCGCACACCATGAGACTGACGAAAAGCCAGAGGATGAGGAGCTGGCTCATCTTCGAGGCATCTTTAGGGAGACCGTTAGGGCGCAAGGAAGGATCGGAGAGGATTGGCTGAGTGCGTCGGACAGGGGCGCTCTGTTCCGCAACTTCGCATTTCTGCTCGACTACCAGGTCCATATTTGGGCTAGTCCAGACATGGAGCGATGGGTAGACGAACGGCTCACGTTTAGTAAGAAACATCCCGGCGTAGGAATGCCAGAGAAGAAGCTTGACGAAATGATTGAAGAACAGTACGGACTGGTAGCCGCGCCAGCGCCATTCAGTGACAATACGAACTTGTAGCTGCGCTATTCAGGAACATTACCAAATCCCCCTTGTCCACTGGAGTCCACAGGTGATTTTGGTACGAGACCCCGTCTGCGTCCGCCTGCACTAAGATTCTTTCTTTTGTTGGTCGCAGTTTTAGTTATTCTAGTCGTGGTGATCGTTGTCGTTTGCAAGTACGGCGGAGGAAGCGCTGATTGCGAGTTGTGGAGGACGAGAGCGTTGCTCGAGGATCAAGGAAGCGGAAAGAGAAAACCTTCAATGGCGATGACGACGATATTATCATGGGACGACAACTTCGAGCATCCTTCACAAAAACCCACCAAAGTAATATTGGCAACCAAAGGCAACATCACCAAGTTTGCTAATTACATACTGTCCGAATTCTCCGCGGACAGTGGTTCGACAACTGGGACTCCCTGAACAAGTTGTGGCAAGAGGAATTCCCTTGCATTGGCGAAGGAGATTGAACCGTTAATCTTCCTGGAAACGATATCCTCCTTCACGTTGGATCGCCTCGAAGTGGAGGGAAATTAACTCGTCGCCGTTAGGTTGTGTGAGTTTGCACACGACTTTGTCACCTGGTACAACTGGACCAACTCCAGAGGGCGTTCCTGTAAGGACTACATCTCCTTCCTAAATTTCAAATGCCAGTTAAAGGAGTCTGAATATAAAATGAAAAATAATACCTCAAGAGTCATGATGGAAGAGACGTGTTCGATGAGGCGTGGTATCCGGAAAATCATATCGGCCGTGGTTCCATCTTGTTTCGTTATACCGTTGATCTAACATTGGAAGCGCGACGAGTCAGGCAAATATGGTTGTGATTCATCGCAAGGAAGTGAGCACCTTCAGCGACAACCGGAGGTCATGTGCATCCTTTATTGAAGCTTTCGGTATGAAGGTTCTAAACAGCAGAAGTTTGAGTTGAGCATTACATTACGCGACGAGTGAAGGATAAAGTCAAACCCAATTGGAGTAAATGTATCGAAACCTTTGGCAGCCGACCACGGTAAACCAGCTTTACGAACTCTGTCCTGCAAATTTCGGGCGGTCATGTCCACAGCTAAGGCTGGAGACGACAGTTAGCACGTCGAAAAGTCGCTGCCCGAAGGGCAGGGAAGTAAATTACACACTGTATCCAGCAACGTGAGCCTCCGCGTTGCCCTGCGGAATGTCTCTTCCTCCTTTGCCTATAACGAGGCCGAGTTCAACTACAGAGTGAGAAAAAGTCGTTCAGATATGCTCCAGGTTGTAAGTGTAAGGGAGATTCACAAACCTTCATGGTGTGCAACTATTCCTTGGGGTATCTCAAGTTTCCCACCAGAGGCCAAGTAGCTTGACGTGGGTTTAAGAAAGAAGAAGGGTTCCTTCGGTACGGCGTTATTCAACTCCTTCGCGTGGGCTGCGTAATTCCTGCCAATGGCAACAATCTAGAACACGGTGAGAGTCTACTTGAGGCGGGGTCGCAAGCGAGACTTCAAGATGCATACTTTTCTTCCGGTACGAACGAAGGAGGCCATGCAGAGATTCTTGTGGAAGACGGCGTCGTTTGAAACCAATGACCAAGCACACGTAGTTTGTGGTTAAGTTAAGTATTGCTCTAGATCGTCCATGGTGGCCGGCCCGTCACCTCCGTCCCACTAGGACCGCAACAACTCGTTCTTGTGGCAATGATGCAATTCAGAGGTGCGCCGTCTGGGGTCTTTGTGATTCACGTCCCCGAAATTTTTTTAAAAACGTCAACTTGTTCCACTTAAAAACAAGGGCCGCGGGGGTACATTTGTATGCACGATATATCCTCTCGAACTGGGTAATGCAACTCTTGCGAACCGTCTCGCGTGTATAACTTGATCTCCACTACAAAAAATGTATATGATTGTCATTGATCCTATTTATTTAAAAATGCCGCGGCCCAATTTCTCTGGATATAATAATTTCTTTATAAAGAGCTCTGTTAAACCATCGCGGTTAGCCCAAGAAGCTTACTGGTAAAAAGGAAGATGACCTGCCGTACTAGTTACTCCTCAGTTTCGTCCGCCCGGGTCCAGCTCTGGGCCCCAACCATGCTTCCGCAATAGCTGGTTTTTCTCCCGCAACATAAGGATGACAATTACCGCTATCAAAACGACGATGCCCAACACAACTGGAGCTGCAATGGTAGCCGCTTTGTTCGTCTTGTGTGAATTGTCTATTATGATGCTACTCGCACTCGCTGATGGTGTTCCTTGAGGGGGGAGAGATCCCGTACTTGTTGAAGAGAGCGAAGAGCCAGGAGAGTTCTTCGACGACGAAGATGATGAAAGGGGGGATGAAGTACTCGAAACAGAGCTTGATGAAACAGAGCTTGACGATGCAGTGGGAGTTGGGAGCCTTTCCGGGGAATAACATCCATCGCTGACTACCTGAGGCCCAAAGGTTACCCCACACCACGGGGTCCCATCCAACGTATTATCACCCGCAACGTTAAAGCACAGCGTCTGGACCAATCCCTCTCCTGCACGGCCGGATACACACAAGCGATAAACCCCCGCTCCAATGGGGAATGGCCAGTCGGCACCCCCTAAGCGCTGGTCATCCAAGCCATTGTAGTATGCGATGGAGAGGTCTTGCGCGGCATGGACTTTGACGACGTTTGCGAGGTCAAGATGTTCGCCGATGCAGTCTGTGACGACGGTGTCGACGGCGGTGGGGACAAAGCACCAACTCGTGTTTGCTGTGTTGCGCTGGACACACAATCTGGGTGGACGGCATACCGCTTGAGTGAATCGACTCGCTGAATTGCGAACGAGTAGCGATAGATGTAAGAGGAGATAAATGGCGGCCAGCATCTGATGGCAAAAAAAAAGCAGAAAATTAAACTTCAATAGAGGACCTGGGAACTACCGGTCGCACTTGAAGGCCAGTGACAAGAGCTTTATCTGGGAAGATCAAGAATTCCGACCGAGCTCGATGAAATTTCGTTGGTAGTCGTGGAGGTCGTTAACTGCCCCCCCCTACAGAGCACTGAGGCACGCTTCCATTGAATTATTTCCTGATTCGAGTTGAACAGGGACGCGGTATCAATCAGAGGACAATGTCAGCCGTAGCAGAGCAAGCCAACACCGACAGTTCCTGGTCATCCGCAGGCGTTAAGATTGAGCTGCATGCGGGGACTTGCATCTGATGTGGGCAGTCAACCAGTTTTTAGGCGCCCATACCTCTTTGTATTCCAGGAGGATCACCGGCATTCGGCGTCCTTAATCCGATTACTACAGCGTTGGGCGCCAATCGTGCAATACACCATGATGAGGTCGATTTTGATAACGAACCCCTCGATGGAAGTAAAAGCACCAATGAAATGGTCGTTGTCGCCAACTTGTGGTGGCTACCTTTTGAAAAGAGAGTCATCCTTGCTCCACGTGGAACGCCGCGACGGCCAATGCATGAGGCTCGACATCGTTTTCCGTCAATTCCTTCGGGATGTTCGACAAGATGAAAGACTTCATGTGATTTCGCTTGGCGGTTTGGGCGACCAATTTAATTTGGCACCTTCTGCCAGAGCCTGCCAATGGCACTTTAAGTAGAACCAAAGAGCAACCAAAGAGACGCGGCTGACATCAGGTTCGTAAGCATGACGGATTGTTCTAGACCTCATTATCATAACGGTTAATCTTGTGTGAAAAAGTCAAGAGAAAGTGGAGCCCGTGCCAAGCCGCGTGAAAGGCTTGGCTTACTTCATCAACTTGAACGCATTTTGTCTACTGAATACAACGGCACCGCTACCACCTACCACTCTTCCTGGAGTGCTTAAAGGCGCAGTGGATGCAGAGCTGGTCATCACGGCAGAAGCTCCAGCGTTTTGGGGCGGGAAATTCGGGAGCCAAGACGACTTGGCATTTTCTTGCAGCGTTGTCACAGTGTCAGGTAAGCATCGGAATGTGTGTGCATTACGAACTGTCATCTTGACGTATGTTTTCGGATCGGAATCCAGCTAGAAGGACATGCCGCACCGCCGCAAAGCTGAGGTGGGCTTGGATACTGGCTTGGCCATGACTCGGCTCGTAGGTCTTGGCACCATCAGTCCACTTCTTTTGCTTGGGTGGCCCAACCTGTGTTGCTTGGGATAGGCTTGGTGGTGTTATAAAGGACTGAGCCTAGGATTGTCCTGCCCACATTACCGAGCGCTACCCCTCAGCAGGATCACCATACTGCACCATACTGCACCCGAATACACGACCTTCGGCTTACCAGGTTCTCGCCCTTCTGACAAAATCACCGAATGCCGACCGATGATGCACCTGGGTAAGAACCTATCTCAGGACCTCCAATTATGTACATTCCTCCTTTGTCAAAGTCACCCTTCCAAAGTTGCGTGTGAATCTCGAACATCACTTGCAACTCTACCACCTTTCTTGGTATCGACCTTCATCGTGAAACTTTTTCTAAATTCATCACACAACCTATTCTTCTCCCACTTTTCAACCCTGCCCTTCCGCTACTTCTCTCTGTCTTCACCTGGACTCCCGTAGCTGACTTAATTACCATGGTATTCAGACCTCGCTCAGGACACTTAGGATCAGTTTGGGAGGCCGCAGTCGCTTCCGCTGTCGGTCAGTTTTGCTTGATATTCCGTCTGCGTCCGTCTCCACTAACTTGTTTCGTTCAGTTCTAGTTATTCTGATCGTAGTGACCGTTGTCGTCTGCCAAGTACGACGAAAGAGGCGCCGCTTGCGAGCTGTGGAGGAAGAGAGCGTTGCTCAGGCACCAAGGAAGCGGAAAGAGAAGGTCACACCTAAAGACCTTGAGATGGGTGAAGGGGGTGTGGCAGATGAGGATCTCGATGTTGAGCTTGTTACCGACGAGGAAGAGATCGACGAAGCCAAGGTCTCTATCAATCTTTTTATATTACCTTAGTTATTTGCTGACAGCTGGTCCAATTCAAATACAGAACACGTCAAGGACGACTGCAGCTAAGCCCAAGTCCAAGAAACACGCGACGAAGGGGAAATCAACTCGTAACCACAAATCTTCCTCGTCGAGAAAACCTTCAACGACAACGACAACGACAACGACAACGGCAACATCATCGGACGACTACTACTTTGAGCATCCTTCACAAAAACCGCCAAAGTACTACTGGCAACCATAGTTTTCCCATCTCATCCCTCTCTCGTGCGTATGGGAAGGGTGCAATGGTGCTGCAGCCAATGGGTGTGCTGTTTCAGGCTTCACGTCTTGTTATCCGGGGGTTTTCGTCATTCTTTTACCGTCATTATGGTGCGCATCTCTCTTGACAGTATACTTCTCCAACTAATCCGTTTCCTCTTCAGTGCTTTCGTTATCCTGCAATACCTGTATCAACACCATCCATATTGTAATATTTTCATTGCCATATTAGCATACTGTTTTCCCGTCGTTTTCGGGGTCGACATCTGTTTCGAACTGCGCGAATATTGCGAAGGCTCAGAAAGCAACGACATTGGATCGCCCTGCCGTTTTCTCCTGGACTCCCGGTACTTTTGTCGCGGTGCCCTTTACCCGTGAGCACCGCATATCCATTTCACGGGCCTGGAAGCGGGTGGAAACACCAAGAACATCCCAAGGATTCCAAGGAGCGATGGACGTGTGAAACACAACTTTCGGAACTACATATGCCAAGAGCATTTCGATTGTATCGCTCTATCACGATTGTGTCACCTCCTTATCTCTGCACAACCCCGCCGGTCATGTTCGTGGATGCTTTGCATTTTTTTCTTTGCCCAGTTCCAACTTAGCTCGGACTTGGGGGTGGATCGAGAGGCTTGGACAGGCCTGGACTACATATCTGAAGCGTGTTATCCTTGGGTTAAATTCTTGGTGACTATCCTATCATCTTCTCTTGACCGCGTGATCTTTTCGGCGCTTGGTTCTTTTCTTGGCTTCGCCCTTCTTGTCCTTCTCTGACGTTACAGTGAGTCATGACATATGGTTTCAATGTTTTGCCAAGTCTTTGGGCCTTGTACACATCAACAGTGGATTTTTGACGGCTTGGCTTGGAATCCCTCCATTTTTTTTTGCCCACTTTTCTCCATCAAGCTGGATCCTTGTTTCTTCTCCTTCGCTGGCCGCTCCTCTACGAATTGCGTGTACTCATATCTCTGTGGATATCGACAAGGGCCATTGCAATGTAGACTCGTACCCACTCCTAGTATGAGGAGGTTTGTATGGGGGATGGTGTCCAAGTCCTCGATATGATGTCTCATACAGGTGATTCTAACAGGCCTACAGTGCAAATGCGAACGTCGGGCGAGATTCATAGTTTGGAGGCTCTTTAAGCGCTGATGTGGTACGGACCATTGGCTTCTTGTGTGAATCCAAATCGAATTAGTGTATAAAGCGTGAATGAAGAATCGCGAATCCACGACGCTCTAACGCGAATTCGGAGGCGCAATAGGAGTAAATAAAATTTCGACAACACGATGGTACCAATGTACCATGGTTACCGGTAGTCCCTAGCTAAAGACGCACCAGAGTCGGCGAACGGGCAGAGCGCTACTCACCAGTTTCTTACCCCCCAAATGCTTTCGGGAAGGCTAAAAGTTGGACTTACAACAACGGCACCTGAAATATGATACAACGTTCCATCCAGAGTTGACGAAAGATAACCGATTTCATGATCATTTTGTGTGCCTACTACGAGGTCGTAGATACGAGAAAATCTTACACATCGATTATCTATGGGCTATAAATTAATATTGTTCGTAACCTATTGGCTCGATTGACCCCGTCCTTATCCTGTAACACATCAGTACACAACAAGCGAGCTGAAAAGCGCAGACTGCCAAAGAACGTGCAAGTATTAATATTGTAAAAGCACCAAAGCAATATTTTTAGTTAAAAATTAGGATTCATTCGTAGAACCAATCTACTGAATCCGCATGCAGCACGTTATGAAACTTGCGGCATTCTAAACCCGCCCCTCGCTCTGGCGTTTTTTCCGCACGCTAGCTGCTGCGTCCGATGAAGCTGTGAAGCACGTCCGGTGATCTGTCCGAAGCCGCAAACGGCACTTTATTGTCGACGCCTACAGCATTCCACTGCGAGTATCTCACCTCGCGTTGGCGTCAGGTACATGGCCATAACTTCAGCGCCTGTCGTGCCCCATTGTAAAAAAATTGTGAACAGCGTAGATTTTAGGTAGATGTTGACGAGGTCATAAATTGTCGTCTTCATCGCCAGGTGTTTTGCAGTATTCAATGAGCTCCTATATGGTTCTTGGTGCGATTTCATTCGTGGATTACACGAGCTTCACGTTCTTCCTTGGCTTGAGAAGGGTTAGTAGTATTTTTTAACGCGATGAAATTATTGACGTACTGAAGCATTCGTGTAGGAGGCTATCATATAGCGAAGTAATTTGATTTTTGTAGTCGGCGCCCGGAAATTGCTCGAATGTGTCTCCCTCGGCTGTGGTGCCAAGATCAAACCTGGGTAAGGTTGGCGGGAACTCTACGGCAGGATTTCATTTTGCACCCGAACTTCTCTGGTCCGTTCCCATTGCAACACCAAGTATCAAAGTCAGCTACTGGAGGGAATTTCCGAGCATGTCTACTGATTCTTCCGTAACTTCAAGGACAAGACACTGATCATCGAGATCTATCATTACAATAATTAAAAGGTATTCCGTAGTGGTCAGAAGCAAGTCAGAAGCTTTTTGACAGCACTACTTGCCGGGCTCCACCTGGACCCGCGTTCGGCGCTTCGCGCTCCCTCGCACCTCTTAAGTAGTGATGAGCCAGTGTGAATTACAACCCTTATGTAAAGGTACAAATTCGAACGCAATATATTGGAGTTCACCGGAGTCTGTGCTCTCGCAATTGGTACCTTTATGAGCAGACTCTGGAAGTCCAGATCCGTCGGGGAACGAGATGGACAATCAAGGTTCGACCGATTACTCACAGCTGGCTACCTTCGCACCTGGGCAGGCTTGTAATTGTTTATTCTGCATAGAATCACTAGAATAAGTCTTGCATAATTTGATCATATCATCGAAGCAAAATTCTCCAAATGCTCCAAGATTAGTGATTATTGAAATTCAGTCATCATGGCACGTTGAGCAATGGAGCAACACAGAACCAACATTTGAAATAACTATCTGCGTCAAATGAAGTGCGCTTGGACCTCCATACCCACCAGGGCCAGGGAATAACTTATGGTGTGTCAAACTTGGAGATTCAATGGTACACTAGTACGTCCACACAGTCAACGCGCTTTATTTCCCCGAGTTTCTCCATTCATTAGGCGCCGGTTCCTAATCCGGCAATCCGACTGACTAGTAAAAAATCGTGCCTGGAGACTCCCAGAGACCGTGGACAGGCTCCTTAAGCTTATGTCACTTTCAAGCTTACCTAGACTCTAACAGCTATGATATCAGTCGCCCTGGAGAGAAAGATGCAAATTTGCACGGCTACACGGCAAAACAATCCCCCGCTGAAATAAGTGGTTATTTCTAGAGCCTTGTTACGCTACTTACATGAGCGTCGTAACGTCGTAATCTTTCCGATTAGGGCCTTCGACGATGATCGAGGCGGTCCAGCCGGTCTGTTCGACAATAGACTACATGCCATAAAGCGCAGTAAATTGTTGGAGTGGACACGAGGTTTCAGAGAACGGGTAAGTCGGGGTTCTTGAAGTGCATATTTAAGGAGCGAATTCCCTGAATCCACCTAACCTATTGTACACGTAAATGCTAAATTATGATATAGCCTAGTTGGAACGATCAATCGTTGCCTTGGAAAGATTGAGAAGATAAGAGTGATAGAATAGAGAAATAATAGGAAATCGGCGCGGGTGGCTTGTTGATAGTCGTCAGTCAGGTGTTGCAAATAGCGGTGCGTAACTACAGAAGGAAGGAAAACACCCGCGTTTGAGGCTTTGAGGTTCGACAATTTGGAGTTTGTTAGCGAATCACAGCTGCTGGTTCTCTCGATAAATCAGCGCCGCATGATAATGATATCAAAATCCTCCCCATCATGATATGGCGTGTGTAACATCTAGAACCCTTGCTTCTCTTCTTTCGATCACGACGGCGCTTAGGGTGATCCATCTTCGCTTGTAAATTCATACGGCTATACAATTGGCACCGTGAAGCTAGAAGCTCGAAATATCATGGCGGCGCTCAGGATAGTCCACCTTCGCTTTGTAAACTCATACGGATGTACAATCGGCACAGTGGAGCTAGGAGCTCGAAATACCTCACAGCTACCCTTTTTTGAGTATAAAAGGAGACGGGTGCAGATGTTTTCAAGTCAGTTTCGACCGCAACTACAATGCGCCAATTTTCTCTCATTGCTCTCGTCCAATTGGCTGCCATGCTCGGTACAGTCGCGGGTGCAGCCGTGAGCATTGCAGTTTCCTCATCCTGATGTTATTCTGACATCGTTTTGCCCAGACCGAAAAGAGATTTTTTGCCATCATAACACCCCAGGAGATGGCTGAATGGCTTTCCAACCACGAAGGCGTAATCACCTATGTTGGCTTGAAAAACCACACCGACATTGTTAAGCGCGCGGCTGAGGCGACCACCGTGACCTACTGCAAAAAAGTGTCAGGCAACCTTTGCAGTGGTCCCTGCACAGTCAGCACCGGTAACGGTAATTGTATTAATGCGCCGGGAACCGAATGTCTCGCCGCCACTACCGATGTAGCCTTCTGCGATCATAATAACTGTGGATCAAGCGACGGATGCCACAACCTCTCCCAATGTGGTACTCGCCTTAACGACGGATATTGTTATACGCCTGGCACCAACTCCATCAGTATTCCCTCAACTTGAGGCGAGAGGTGAAAGGTATTTATTTTTGACTTCACGTCATCTACAAATTATCTGATTTGCTTCCAGTTCTTTGCTATGATGGCTATGGGATTGGTTCAGTAACTCGAAGCTCGAATACCGAATTATGCTTTACAGACTGTATAAATAAATGTTTGTTGTTGATATGTAACCTGACTCCATGAGTATCAGAATGAACATTGAGCGATGCTCACGAACCCTTTGATTCCATGTTTATCGTGATGGTTATCCCGATATACGGCAGTCGTTCGCGTGTAAAATTAGATATCCCTTCTGTCAATTAGGCTCTGACATCTTGAATTTGGCGACGGCACAGCTGTCAGTCAACGGCAACTCCTTCCACACAACTGGTGAGCCTTGCCAAATCCCACCGCTCTACTGCAGTCACTTACTCATCCTTTACACAATCTTAACAGACAAAAATCAGTCCACGTAGTGAGTCTGTAGCAGTTAGGCTACGGAGCTTGAAGATAACATAGCCGACCTGGTTTTCGGGGTGCCAGAGTAGTGGGTGTTAGGATATTGGGACGGATAAGTCCAACGGTTGTGTCACATGCGATTCCGGCATGTTCCATATATATTTTCGCCTAAGTATCCGTTACTGTTTACAGAGTCCATCTTACTCCGTCTGACCCACACTACTCAGCCCCCAGCTCTCCGTTGTGCCGTTGAAGGATGCTTGCCGGAAGAGGAAGCTCAAAGTAGGAAGAAACAAGGCTGTATTGATTGCTCGCCTTGGCGCGCTCACCTATGGCGCAATAACAACCTCGCTCCAATGATAAAGTGGCAGTGACACGCTATGTTTCTCTCCAATTTCAGTCATTGCTCAAAATATATATATTTTTATGCGAATTAAGCTTGTCACCATCAACCGGCGGGTGATTGAGTAAAGCCACAATAATCCCGTTCATTGCGAGAAAAACCATCCTTCAGGCTTCAAGCGCTGCTTTGGGTGACCACTTTCAACTTTTTGGGCGCTTATTAGGACCTCCCTTTTCAGCAACCCAAATTTAATTTCCTCAAGCAGCTCCACCTGTTCTCAAACCGTACGTCTGCTTCCCATACTGGAAGGCTCGTCAGTATAGCGTGCATCACGAAGAGCCTGCTTGTGAGGATAACACTCACCCAGGCCTTGCCAGACGAGACTGTGCAAGTACGTTCGCCGTCTTCGCCTTCGTCGCTGTAGTTGCTGTTGTCGCCGTCGTCCTCATCTTTGTCTCTGTCGTCTCTGTCGTCACCACGAGCCGCACTCTTGAACGACTCTTGCGGTTCGCCTGCATCCTTTTCGGCAAGCTCAGGATGGAGCACATGCTCGTTGATTTGAGAGTTGGGATTTTGACTTTGCGTGAGCGTGGCGGAGCAGAGAGGAAGAACTTCCATGTGCAGATCGACGACTACATCTTATGTGTCCATCGCAAGAGTGGCCGCCAGACCGAGAAGAGCGTACTGTCACTCTGGAAGGTGAGTCGCCCCCTCCTTTCAGCTGAATCCTCCGGCTGACGGTTTGTTGTCAACAGCGATGAGTTCCAAGTGTAATAGCGGTGGGGGTTATCCCCGATGTGATCGTTGATGGAAATCGGCCCAATACCATAAAGTATGCTGATTAAGACATGACCGCAAACGCCAGCTTGTCAAGTGGAGCTCACGAAGTCCTCTGATCAGGCATCGCTCAAAAAGATGATGACGATGCTGGGCCGTGTCCAGTGCCGTCAGGTTGACGACGATCGAACCCTTGACATCAGTCGTCCAGCATTATCCAACCGTAGCTCCGAGTCCTACTAGGCGCTCATTGTGGAAGCGCAGCGCCTGCAGCCTGCTCCCAAAATGAAATGTAGTGTTACTGAACCCAGTTTTTTTTTTTTTGCAGGGACAAGGATTTCGATGTGAGCGAAAACACGATCCTGGACTCCCAGCTCTTCTTGGAGTATTTCAAACAGGTCACGAAGTCCGACTGGATGTGAGTCACCTGCCTTCATCCCTGAAAAGTTTGTAGTATGCTGAATAGTCCCTCAAGGTGGTCTCATGACTCAATGGAAGGACTGACCTCAATGCCAAAGCGCTCTGTCCTTAGCTTCTCTGCTTCCCCCCTTGTGTCGGTGACAAATGCAATTGTTTCAAAGTCGTCCTTCTCCAGATCCTTTGCCCCCACGTAAGGCCTTCACCGTTCAACCAGCTTTGGAGTTAGCATCGCCACTCGCATCTTATCTACTTGGACATCTTTCTACCATCTTATTGCTCTTTCCTCTGATGTAAGCTTCCTGAACTTGATCCTTGCCTCTCGTAGCTTTTCAGTCAAAGAATGCGAAACTGTTTCGATTCCTGTGGATGCTGGTGGCAGTCCTTCAGTGGGTGGTGCCAAGGGCGAACTCATTACTATTGTTCAAGAAAGCGAGACTGGCTAAGATATAGTCCTCGCTCCATCATCTATCATCTATAGATACGGGTGTGATCTGTTCCTTTCGATCTCGACCTGCTCTGAGTCCGTGGTCATGATGGGGACTTCTCCGATCTGTGAAGAACGCCCCATAAGTACTTGCAAATCAACTCCTAACGGCTGAGGGACGCACATAATCAGTAAATAAAAGCACTACCTCCAACAGGTGCCATTGACAACTATTATCTGAATGTTTACAATGCTATTGCCCCCACGCCTTCTACTACCTAACTTCCGCGTGGTTGGCGCGTCGTCAATGAATTATGACACTTCTGCATCTTTTGGTATCCCATGACTCCATGATGATAACAATTTCCTTGACACTTATTATGTCAAGAACGCGGAGTTCTCTTGCCAAAACATTAGATTCTGCAACGTCTTCCACAAAATGTCCATACTTTGGGCTCTGGAAGTGTACTCATTCAAACCCAAATGGACTAGCGAGGCGCTGCACATTGAATGGTAGTGATTATGCGGTACCCTTACCCAAAGATAACGCATCCTCGACGCGTGCAGTCGAAGTGAATGAATAGAATCGACTTACAACATCGGACCTTCTGGACCGAGGCCTTGGTCAGCTGAACACACCCCAAATTGCAAACGTTCGCATATGAAGGCCGTTGAATCGCAGTCATGTGTGAATTTGGTATCTCGGTTATTGGGGGACAAACGCTTCTGATACCTTTTTGGGTCGATCTTCGTGTGTTTCTGGGAACTTTCACGTTACTTTGATCAGGTGGGCACGTCTGTACGTTAGCAAGTGTGTTCAGCACGAGCTTCAGGGAATCATGTAGCCGACTCGTGCTCCACTGATTGGAGTTAGTGGGACCACGATGGGGATCCAAGCTCCAGGATGAGATAAATCACAGTTTCATGAATTGTTCCTAATCCTTCATAGTTTCTTTCTGGCAATACCCGACATTAGCCAATCCTGATGACACCCCCTTCTATAGTGGTTTAAAGCGCTCTATAACATTTGATCACGTGCTAGTGCTGCAGAGCGCTTAAAAGCGCTACAGGGTGTCATCAGGATTTGCTGATGGAACGGAGTTGGTCACAACAGTTACACAGCCCCAGTAAATCCAGGCCGAACGTGTTTCATTGGTTGAGTCCGAAGGCTGGGGTGGGCGGGCTTTTCTGTTTAGAGTTGAGGGCCAGTAACTTGGTACTTTGCCGTGACGCTAAGAGGCCTGACAGACAGAGCCTCAAACGAAGATGCAAGCTTGAACTTGTAGTAGGAATGGAAGCTCCAAGAATGATTTAGCCATGGAATGAAATAATTTCCTCTGGGTAAGGAATGTAGAAGAATCCAGGACTTCACGTCTCTGGTCATTTGAATATTCTATGCAAGCACCTGGTTGGTTGGCCTTCGACGATAACCGACACCGATGTCCGATCCCAGTGTGGCAAGGGTAAGACGCTTGAAAGCGACTGAAGGTACCTATCCAAAAACCGACGGAGGCATAGATTTATCCATGAATCAATCGGGAATCGGTTGTGCTGTCTCGATAACTTTAACCCGCGTTGGATCCAGTCCAGTCGTAATTAAGCGCCTGGCCTTTTATTTCAGGGGGAGAGTTCAACAAGAAGCTTTTTCAAGTCATTTTGGATGTGGCACACAGAAATGAATGAGACCCTTCATATTTAATATTCGATGAAACCATTGAAATTTCAAAGAAGTCCAGCATTGCAAACGGCGTCAGCAACAGCGATATATCCTGATTCTTGAGTAGTTAAAAACTTCCAATTACGGGAGTATTCAAGGAAATGAATGGCTTGGTACGCCCTTGGACTCAAATCACTTGACTGGTGGAACGAAATTAGCGGAGACACGTCTCACATACGAGCTGAAGCATCCCCTCGTAAAGGAGGACCGTGTCCTTATTTTTTTCGAGGGGTGAAAGAAAGGTAACGAAAACCCATGTTGGCAGATAGAAGAGACCAGTGATCATCTTGAAATTCGATGCTTTTGAAGTCATTGTGGGTCGAAGAGGGAGTAGAGGACTCCAGAGGAGTGGGAATAAATTGCCTAATGTGAGGGTAGGGTCCTCATGTGATTGGCGATCGGCCGAGGGATAGCTATCGGCCGGTGGTGCGTTCGAGTCAATTGGTTTGATCTGCTAAAAACTTTCTTCTGTTTGGCTCTTGTCCCTCTACCTCCTCGCTTCCCTCCACGCTCCTCCCCAAAGTCCACCATGGCTCTGCCTGCTACAAGAAGTATTCGCGTGCCCTCCACACCAAAAACTGCTATCGTCCGATGCAGATCCACCGTTGCTCCAGCAGGCCCCATTTCAATGGTTGATGCGAAGTCGAGGGTGCAAGAACATGTACGCAATATTAGCCGTTCGACCGTCGCAAAAGCCACACCTGCACCTGCAGCGTATGTTTTTTTCTTCTCTTGTTGAAACTTCTCAAAATTTATATCGTTTGCAGACGGCCTTCACCTGCACCCGGCTTCCAACAGATTCCTACGCCGAGCAACACAAGATTGCCCCCAGCGCATATCTACGGCCCAGGACCTGCACCCAACGCGCCTCTGGACCACACATTCGTTGGTCTTTCCGGTGGCCAGATTTTCCACGAAATGATGTTGCGCCATGGCGTGAAGCACATATTCGGCTATCCAGGTGGCGCTATCCTGCCCGTCTTCGATGCTATCTACAATTCTCCCCACTTCGAATTCGTCCTTCCACGGCATGAACAAGGTGCGGGGCATATGGCGGAGGGCTACGCCCGTGTGTCTGGCCTGCCTGGTGTCGTCCTTGTCACCTCTGGTCCCGGTGCCACAAACGTGATTACCCCGATGCAGGATGCCCTTTCTGACGGTGTCCCGTTGGTCGTATTCTCCGGTCAGGTGGCTACAGCTGCTATTGGTTCGGACGCATTCCAAGAAGCGGACATTGTCGGCATTTCAAGAAGCTGCACCAAGTGGAACGTAATGGTGAAGACTATTGAGGAGCTCCCGCGGAGAATCAACGAGGCCTTCAAGATCGCTACTTCCGGACGACCTGGCCCTGTGTTGGTCGATCTTCCCAAGGATATCACAGCTGGTATCCTCCGCACTCCTCTACCGTACAAGGCTACGACTCCTGGCATCAACCTAGGCCTACCCATGAACCCCCTGCAGGTGCCTGAAACGCCTACCGACATGAACCTCATTCGTCGAGCAGCCACGATGATCAATCAAGCTCAAAAGCCCGTCATCTACGCAGGGAATGGCGTCCTCTCATCACCTGCCGGTCCCAAGCTTCTGAAAATATTGTCAGAGAAGGGCAACATTCCCGTATGCACGACCCTCCAAGGGCTCGGTGCCTTCGACGAAACGTCCGACCGGAGTTTGCACATGCTCGGTATGCACGGAAGTGCATACGCTAATCTCGCCATGCAGCACGCCGACGTTATCATTGCTCTTGGAGCACGATTTGATGACCGTGTAACCGGCAAAGTCGACACTTTCGCGCCTGGTGCCAGGGCTGCTGCTGCACAAGGTCGAGGTGGTATCATCCACTTCGAGATCCAGCCGAAGAACGTGAACAAGGTCGTCGACGCTCAGATCCCCGTGTTGGGTGATGTTGTGGCGAGTATGGCCGCCTTGGCACCTCTGATCGAGAGCTCGCTTAGAGAGCCATGGTTTGAGGACATCAAGACCTGGAAGGATTCATACCCTTTCACATTTGAGAAGTCGGAGGCTGGAGCGAGGATGAAGCCACAGGAGGTCGTCGAGGAGCTAGACAGGCAGACGATGAACAGGAAGGAGGACGTAATCGTCTCCACAGGTGTCGGCCAGCACCAGATGTGGGCTGCTCAACACTACAGGTGGAAACATCCGAGGACGATGGTTACTTCTGGGGGACTTGGAGTGCGTATATATTCTTTTTGCTCATTATTTCTCACAGTTGCTGATGGTACCATGTGTTAGACGATGGGCTTCGGTCTCCCGGCCGCCATCGGCGCCAAGGTCGCCGCCCCACAAAAGACCGTTGTCGACATCGACGGCGACGCGTCATTTAGCATGACAGCGATGGAACTCGCTACAGCCTCACAATACAATATCGGCGTCAAGGTCCTCGTGTTCAACAATGAGTTCCAGGGCATGGTGCAACAATGGCAAGGTATGCCCTGCTTACCTTCCTGCATACTTTAAACGCGCATATATTTACGTTTTTCCTGTAGATCTTTTCTACGACCAGCGGTACTCGCACACGAAGATGATCAACCCGGACTTTATCCTCCTGGCTCGCTCGATGGGTGTTCACGCCATCCGGTGTCATACAGCAGAAGAGCTGCCGGCAAAGATGAAGGAGTTCCTTGAGTACGACGGTTCGCGGCCGGTGCTGATGGAGTGTTTGGTGGAGAAGAACGAGCATGTATTCCCAATGGTCTGTGTTGTTGTGTGTTTGCATCGATCACTATTTTTGACACTGTTTGCACTTGTAGGTCCCGGCTGGCAAAGCCCTTCATGAGCAGTTGCTGCATCCTTCTCTGAAGGAGGCGGAGAAGAGGTTGGCGGCCAAGTCGAAGCCGTGATTTATGTCATTTGAAGAAAGGAAAAGGAAGAAGAAAGAATACCATACGTCTCTCATTTCATCCGCCTGTCTGCTTTATCGTGGAATACCAACGCATCATTCTCGACCTCATCCAACCTTGGTCTTTGTACAACAATCCACCCGTCATCGAAAGCCTTAACATCGGCACACGTTTCCTTATTACTCCTCTTTATTTCTGTCGATTTCTTGTCATTTCGCTTTTCACTCGATCACGATGACAACATACTCTTTTTACCTCAAGTCTTTCATCGTCTGGGCATCTATCTGGTTATTTAATATCGATGGGATCCTTGGACGAAAACCCAAAATTCCCACCATCTGTACATCAGCACCACGCCTTCATCGCCTAACCTCGACCACACCTAAAAGTCAGCCATGGCCCCTTTCACTTGTGCTACGCTGGCATTCGCCTTACCAATGCATTCCACCCACTTACATCTGCGTACTATCCAATCTTTGACACGTCAATCCCATCATTTATCCGACACGCCCACTTGTTTTCCTTTCCTGCATTGGACGGTTCCTTTGTTTATTTTTTTCTGGGTTTACTTGCGATGCCCGTCTTGTCACATACTTTTATTGCATAAAATCCAATTGGTTCCTGATCCTGATATTCAAGATTTTATCGAACGGTCGTTGAAGCTTGAAGCTTGAGAAGGCCTCCATCGAACCAATACGACCAACGCTATGTACGGACCCATTCCCAAACCTTCTCAACCTGCACTCAATAAACAGCTCCCCAAATCGGCGCCACTCGGTCAACCTCATTCCCATCCCTTCCCCAGAACGCAACAAGCCCCCACGCACCAGGCGACCCCGTATCACCGGGCACGCCAACCGTCGCACAGTCGCTCGTTGTCTTCCCTGTAGCGAGTGTCCGCCCAAGGTTCGTCGTGAGCCTCAGGTAGAAGATGCGTGTCGTGTCGCTGTACTCTCCGCTACAAGTGTATGTCTCGACCACCCTCTCGTTGGCGCCCAGTGCGATGGTGTTCGCCGTCCCGCCTGAGCCACCGTGTGTTGCCGTGGCGGTGGACCCAGAGGAGTATTGCACAACGTAGGATATACCGTCTATTCTGTTCCCTCCGCGAATGGTGATAGAGGAGAGCTTCGGGATTCCAGTGGAGGACGTGCCACTAATTAATGCAGGGATATCGTGGAATGGATCGCCGTGCGGCCCACCCACAGGGTCGCCCAGCCGTATGGACGAGGAGAGCCTCCACGACAAGGTGCTCATACTTGGGTAGTGGTCACTTAGCGGCGCGCCAGCACTGTCCACGAAGTCATTGTTCGCGTTGACGAAGGTCGACGCCGTTAAGGTCAATGACAGACTCGCGCGGAAAAACATCTTATCCACAACCTCGCATGCAACCATCTGCGCCTGCGTCGTCCCCGCCGCGAAGGGGAAGTCGCACACCAACGCTGGAGAGCCCGACACAGGCACCGAACCCCCACGGGCGTTGACGATCCACGCATCGGTAAAACCGTTGCTAGATTTAAAGGAAGCGAGGGACTCCGCGTCGCCAGGGCGCGTATATCGCGAATTGGTGTCGCCCATTACGAGCACGGGCATCCCTACAGACCACTTGGAAATGTAGCCCGACAACTGCGCGAAGTTCTTCCCTCTCGCCGAGATATCTCCCGAGTCGGATCCGGCATCCGTGTGTAGATTGTAAACGTCTACCCACACGCCCTCGGATACGCGCACACGCATGAAGGTGAACCCTTTCGGTGTGAGGCAGTCGCCGCTGTTGAGGTCGCAGTCTGACCATTTGGTTCTTTCAAAGTCAATGTAGGGGAAATCGGAGAGCGTGTTGAGGCCGGAGCCGATGCCTGCCCCGCCAGAAGTGGATGTACGATATGCATGCGTGTCCGACGCATACAACTCTGCATGGTAGTTGAAGTCTTCTTGTACGTTGATGATGTTGTATGGCTTGAGTCGGGGGGAAATGAGGGGCGTGTTTACAGCCGGATCTCCAGACGAGAGAAGCTCTGGAAAGAGATATTTAGTTCATATTTAGTTCATATGATATTTTCGCAGCGGATTATTGAGCTTACCGGGTAATCCAGCGACGTTGTACGACAGGACGGTCAAGTTTCCAATCGTTACCGCCGCCAACGAGCATCGAATTGCGAGCAATAGAAGAGTCCAGCGCAACATCGCGCCGAATGTCGATGATCAGCGTCTTTGAGAACTTCAACGAGTTCCAGGCAGGTTTCCCCGTCTATATAGGTTATGTATCTATCCCATGGGCCCAATAGATACGTGGTTGACCCAGCATGAATAGCTCAAGCAAAACCCAATGGGTTTAAGTCCAGTTCAATTATGGGCGAGCATGTGTACCGTGCGACGACCAGTGGCCCAGCAGTGGCCCAGCTTTTTTGAGGTTTTGTCGCAGGTGGTTATAGGAACCCAAGAAGCGATGGTCACCATGGCCATGCGGGAAGTCTTGGGCTTCTGAATTGATTTTCATGTGGCGGTCGAACGTTGAACGGGAAGCAAGTCTTGTTATGCAATCGTTTGACCGCAGTCCTTGTGCTACCTTTCAAAGACCTCGCATGAGACAACAAACAGCGCCTTTAAATTCCGATTCGCTTGTCTAGTGGTCGATGGGTTCGGCTTCTGTATCACACATGGGAGAAAAACTGGCCTCTGGAAACGTACAATATCGGCCCGTCCCCAAAATATATTAAGCGCCCACGCTATTAAGCATTTGGTTCCGGGCGATCTTTCATGTCAACAAGATTAGAAGAAATAAATGGCGTTTGCAATCAAGAATCATCGCATTCGCTTGTCGGCACACCTCATCCAATTCATTTTTGACATTGAGGAAAATAAAGTTTGTGTACAGATATATAATTTTCCTTGATGTGATACAACATATCAAACCAGATACAAATGTGCATACATACAAATGTCCGCTGTTTTAAGGAATGTATATCCGCGAGTAGCCTTCGACGCTAGATAAAGGGAGATAATTAAAAAGACGACATCAAATTATCAAATTAAGAGTAACTCACGCTTGCCTGCAACACGGGCAACGGTGTTTTGAGGGTGCGCTCTTTGACCCAAGTGCCTCTCGACAATTATCACACATGGCGAGGCATCTGCAGAGAGTAGAAAAGGCAGAACGTCATTAGCACCTCAGAAAAAGAAAGAGACAAACACAAAAAAGGGTTGTCGGGGAAGAACGAGAAGAAACAGAAAACACATACCGACAAGGCCAACATATAATATCCCTCCCCTCGGTCGTACAAATTACACAGAGATTATTCGCGCCATGGCGGCGCCTCTCCTTTTCAGCATCAGTGTCCATTCCATGTCCATATGGGTCAGATATCGTCCGCCCAGGCACATCAAGAAAGCCGTCATCATCATCGTCTTCCAGTTCGCCCTGATCATACCTCTGGGGTCTTGAATCATCCTTCCTGACAAGCGCATTCCATCTTCGTCTTGTCAGAGGTCCAGGTGATGCGCCAGTGCTCCCATGCATCAAGTGAGCGAGAACCATCTCGCCATGTTGGTGACTCGAGGTCATAGGCGAAGACGAACTCGACAAGCCGTGCTGGCCAGCTGAGTTGCGAAGAAGATCGGTAAACAATCTGACAGCCTCAGCGCCACCTTCCTCTTCATCTTCCCCATCTTGTTCGCCATCTACACTGTCCTCCTCATCCTCGTCGGATGATGTTGGGTCATCCACTTCGTCTTCATCGTCGCTTATATCCTCGCCTCTCAAGAATCGTTGATAAACTTCTCTGTCCTTCGTCCTCTTCCTCTCTTCCTCAGAAACTCTATCATCGTCATTCCCATCCATCAACCTGTCATCAAACCCAGGACTGAAATGTACACCTTTCGCCACTTCATCTCTAACTCTCACTCTCCCTCTCGCCCGTTCAAGGAGGAACAGAACCATGCCCGTAATGACACCCCATAAGGCAGCCAGGAATGCTCCAAATTCCCGTAGCCAGCGCCTCCAAGGCCCACCACTGCCGGACCCACTTGACTCCGAAATCCCAAGGTCGACGGTGCGTACTTCGTTCTTAAGCCCTCTAACCTGCGTCGGCCCAACACTGCGTCTCCGTCTCCGGCTGGATGTAGTAAGGTCATGGTAAAAATCCAGGTCCATACCCATGCTTGCCATCCTGCCCATCCCGGCGACCGAGAACGCAGAGATTCCTGTCGATGTAGAAGTCCTATTGGAACCATGAGAAGAACCAGGAGTCGTCGTCGTCCACCCATACTGGACCTCTCCAACACCCAGACGACCCATTTTTACCGCTCCGTAAGTCGTACTTGGCTGTGCGCCAACAGGGTCGCCTAGCACACCTCTAGACGTTCGCTTCCTGTTCCATCTGTTGCGCGCCTTCCGTGACGGAAGCTGAATCGGAGCGACTTCATTACCCCATCCTCTGAGTCCTGTCGCTTCCAAACTCGCAATGCCCACACGAAGGAGAAGCACTCCAAAGTCTTCTTCAAATGGCAGACTTTGGAAAAATCCTGGTTGGTTTGCCTCGTCATCCTCATCTATTGAAGTAAACACAGTGGTAAGATCAGAATTTTAAAAAATACATCTTCTATGATCGCTTACCACTTAACTGTGCTCCTGGGCCAACACCTAGTCCACTAAGCACACGATCCACCCGTCCTCTAACAAGCAGTTGAACAAGGGAGTTCAAAAACACTGTTAGCAGGATAGTACCGAGCAGCAGTGTTTCGAAAATGTTGGGGATGTAATTAAGAAGTGGATATTGCACGGTTGGGTGCTTGAAGTACGATGGTGGCAGTGGCAGCGAACTTGTCGGGGATCGGTTCATTGAAGTTGTTGAAGGCGAAGGCGAAGAGAATAAGGGCGACTTGGAGAGGAAATGTGAGAGGAGTGTTCCGTGGAAATGGGCCAAGGACAACATGGAAGCCAGTGTGGTTGGAAGGAGTCGGTGGGTTGAGAGACGCTTCCAAATCGAGAGGAAGTGGAATATCGTCAACTATAAAGCAATTCAGCAATGAATTTGCATGCAAGGAAGCGAAACAAACCTGCAACAGAGGAATAGTAATGGTGATGACGACATGTTTATCAGGCCGCGACGGAGAGTTTTCAGGCTTGTACCCATGGGCTAACGGCGACGAATAGACATGCAGCAAGAAGGCGTATCCGACCTGGAAATCTGAAATTCAGCACATCGTGTGCAGGAGGACAATAATATACCTACAAGATTGAATGGAGATGTGTTTGGATTGACATTTCCAATCGGGAACCCGCTTCCCATTCCATCCAAAGCCTTAACAAACCCCTCAACCAAGAAAGACCCACAGACCGCACAAAAAGTCGACCAACAAATCTCACTCATCTCCTTCTGACTAGTCCAATGCCCGAGGCTCTCCACCCATCCGAAGAGCACACCAATCGGCGATTCCTTCTGAGCGTCGGAAAACACTGGAAGCATTTCAGAGGTCTGCAATACAAGCAGGAACCACATTAATAGCATCTTTGATACGAAATAGGCTGATGGTAGATGCAGCATCAGTCGGGTGGTGGTCCGCGAGAAGTCTAGCGGCAGTATGGCCGAAGAAAGTCGTCGTATCCACATGATGCGTGGATAGGAGCTGGCAAAGGTGGGTCCAAAGCGGTATGCATGGCGAGAGCGACTTCGGCTGGGTATTCGCGAGGGGATTATCACGTTCTGCATCCGATGGAGCAAGACAGCCTAAAACAATTCAGAACGAGAATTCTTGGGAAGAAATTATATGTAGCACATACCATTACAAAGAGTCCCACCATGTACCACGACGTAAAGAAACCCCAAGGTCCTGGAAACGAGGCCACAGGGTCGACGTCAAGAAGAGAAGGTGCTTTCGGGAGAGAATTAAAAGCCGGAGTCTCCGTGCTCCACTGTCCATCCACCACACTCGATGAGGGAAGCTCGTATGCCTCAATTTGGCCAAGAAACACTCCCCTCCGCAATTTTGTAAGGAGGCGAGAAGAAGGGAGCATTGCGAAAATGGAGCTGAGGTTGAGCGAGATATTGTACGACATCAGCGATGTAGGAGAGGCCATTGTGGGTGGATCCAGTGGTGGTAGCTCTGCAACAACAGCAACCTGCTGCATTGGTGTCGTTCTCTCTGACTGGGTTGTCCGGTGTTGGTGGCCACACCGTATGGCCTGCAAATCCTGGCACCTACGTGGCACCTGAAGTGGATCCTCAACTCCCTAGAGTCGGAACAAGATGTTCTAGGTGCCGCGGTCATGATCGCCGTCATTGTCTGGATTGTTACATAAGCCAGTCATGACAACACGGATTTTGTTACATAAAATACAAATCGTAACAGATTGATGGAATGGACATGTAAAAAATCGAGAGCAATGCAACGGCATCATCCATCAACCTGGGGTATACACAGGTGGAACTTCCACCACCTGTGGTTCATTTTGGGTCATACGGATCCCACTATCCTCATGCAAAATAACTCTCGATCCCGAATCATCCGACAGCGGAGGTGATGCTAATGACTGCTGAGCTCTCCGTTGCGGCTGAACGACAGCAGAAACCGCTGCAGCCTCCCTTTGTGCTTTACTACTACCCGATGGGTTGTACGGCACATACTGCGCAGAGCTGGATGACACCCCCGGTGTGCTTAGATCGCTGGAGGATGGGAATCTGGTGTGTCCAGGGTCCCGCAGCGGCTGTAATGGATTCGGACGTGTGCCACCTGACGATGAGCTCCCGGATAGGTTGGTGGATTGGGTTTCTGTATGGCTAACGCTGGGCATAGAGCCGTGATGAACATGGCCGGGTCGTCCAAATGGGTCTCCGGACTGGACCTGCGGGTACGTGACGACGCTAGATGAAGGGTTATGGCTGGCCAAGGAGACAGGTATGTAACGGAAAGGTTCGATGATGTCCTTAGGTTCGTCTACGTGTTCCTCGCTCAATCGCTTGTCGCGCCGGCGGATATAGAGGAAGGCAAATATAGCAAGTGCGATGAGGACCACACCGCCCACAATGCCTCCAACAATAGGGCCGATATTATTCGATTTATTGCTTGTACTTCCTGCGTTGGAATCTCCCGACGAACC
>Ga0307513_10002055_pt1 | contig 28306 bp, 24 predicted proteins | sample 15_EM_MG_FD_202174 | JGI IMG/M metagenome (GOLD analysis project Ga0307513, IMG submission 202174) | Populus trichocarpa ectomycorrhiza microbial communities from riparian zone in the Pacific Northwest, United States - 15_EM | ecosystem: Host-associated > Plants > Roots > Unclassified | place... | reverse complement strand
GTGGTAGCACTCGTCGAAGTCGATGCGGCTGACGACGTGAAAGAGCGAAGGGTAGCTCTCCAGACTGGCCGGGTGGAGGGTGACGCGGTCGAGCAAGTGTGCGATGCGAGCGAAGCGGCGGGAAGGGTCTTCGAGCGCGACGCGGCGGACGAGGCCGTGAACTTCGTAGCCGAGCGAGAGGAGATGTTCGGCCAGATAGCTGCCGTCCTGCCCGGTGATGCCTGTGATGAGTGCCTTCTTCGTCAAATCTTTTTCTCCAAAAGTTTATTGATTGGGGTAAAGCATAAAGTTCTTTGTTGGGAGAATCAATGCGGCGTTCTCCGTAAATTGCTGCACGCGAGGCCGGAGGGCTGAACGTGGCAAAGAAGAAGCCTCAGCCGCAACTGAGGCGGGCGACTCGCGCGTGTCCGGCGCGGCGGGTTCAGTTCGCTCCGACGCGCGCCGTCTTCAAATCCTCTGCGCGTCGAGCGTTGAGCGCGTCCAACAACTTCCGCTCAAGGCGTTCGACCGAGGCTTCGACAGACCACTTCGCGGCGACTTCGCGGCGGGCGGTTTGCCCGAGGCAGCGCGCATATTCCGGGTCGCCGGTCAGGCGCGTGATGGCGTCGGCCATCTGGCGCGGGTCGTTGTCCGACAGGAGGCCGTTGACACCGTCGACGATAGTTTCGCGCACGCCCCCCTCGGCGACCGCGAGGACGGGCAGGCCGCAGGCGTTCGCCTCCAGCGGGGCGAAGCCGAACGGTTCGAGGCGCGAACAGTAGATCATGAGCGCGGCGCGATTGAGCGTTCTGACGAGTTCGTCGTCGTCAATTTTAACGAGCGGCTCGAACTCGACTTCGAGCGCGAGGGCGAGTTGCTTCATGGCTTCGAGATAGAGCGGGTCGGCGGCGTTGCCGATCCAGACGAGACGCGGGCGGCGCGACTCCGGCACGGCGGCCACGGAGCGGAGGGCAAACTCCACGTTCTTGAGTTTGACGAACGCGCCCAACCCTACCACAAAGTTTTCGCGCGGTAGATTCAACTCGACAAACTTCTCAGTGTCCACACCGAGATAACAGACCTTCGCGTCGAGGCCGTAGGCGCGCAGGATGCTCTCGCGGCTGTAGAAAGAGTTGACGAGCATCAGGTCGAAAGCCTTCGCGTTGCGTACCTCTTCGCGCATCAGCACGCGCAGCGATTGCGTCTTGTAGATGTCTTTCAGGTAATCGCGAAGGAAGGCCGCCGAGAGGTAAGACTCCGCCGGGGGTAGAGCCTGCCAGAGCGGGTCGGGCATCGCCTCGTAGAGTTCGCGCACAGGCTCTTGCAGGTAGACGACCTTAGGCATCGAGACGTAGCGACCGATTGAACTGACCGCCTGATAGAGCGACGTGTTGGCGAACAGCAGATCGAAACCGCCACGGTTTATTTCGTCGGCGCAGAGGCGGCAATGCCGGTCGAGGGCTTCGATGCGGGTCAGCATGTCGAGGCGCAGGTTCTTTAGTTTCGCGGTCAAGGTTTGCTGCGCTCGCGGCTGCCAGTCGAAAGGCCGGACGTGTTCGGTGATAAACTCGCCGAGCGGCAGGTAGCTTTGATCCGCCGTCGGCGGACACCACGACTCGACTGTGTGTCCGCGTTTGACGAGGCCGCGCACGTGGTAGTAGAGCGCGCGTTTGCCGCCGCCGCTCGGCAGATTGTGCCAGACTGCAATCTTCATCCTCGGTGTTCGTATCCTTCGCCTCGTGCGGCGTCTGCGTCGAAAACTTCTCCTGCCAAAAATTACGTCTTCGCGTGCCGGTAGCGCAGCGGGCGCAGCAGCGCGCTGTAGATCGCTTCGACCGGAATCACGACCGCCGCGATTGAGAGCAGGCCGAAGGAGAGCGCGTAGTGACCGCCGCGCCACGCGACGCCCGCGCCCGACAGCCCTTCTCTATAGAGTCCCATTCGCACCAGCGGATTGCGCACGCAGAAGTCCAAGAGGAACTGTAGCGTGAGCGAGAGCTTTTCCCACGTTCGCTGGCGGGGCGACAACCAGATGCTCCGGCAGAGTTCGACCGTGAGCCGCCCCCAGTTAACCGACAGCGCGCCGCGCGCGTTCGCAGGCCCCAGAGTGGCGGCGGCCTGCTCCCCGGTCTTGCCTTTGATGATGCGGTAAGAGAACAGCTTCTGCGGCACGAGTAAGACCTCGCCGCGCAGGCTCATCTCCAGCATTAGGATCACGTCGAACCCCCAACTCGGCTGCGGCAGACGCGTCGAGGCCAGCACCGCACGACGCATGAGGCCGTAGAAATCGTACCAGTAGAGCGAGCGCGAAATGGCGCGCACGCGCTGGGCCACTTCGCGCCCGCCCATCCGGATGCCGAGCGGGAAATCAGACTCGCGCACCTCGCGCCCGTCCTCGTCGATGATGCGAACGCCGGTGCAACACATCACGGCGTCGGGGCGCGACTCCAACGCCGCGACGCACCGGCTGAGATATTCGGGAGCGCGCAGATCGTCGAAGGCCGCCCACATGAAATATTCGCCCCCCGACAACTCGAAGACGCGCCGGAAATTCCAGACCGCGCCCATGTTGCTCTCCGCGCGTTGGTAGCGAATGCGCCCGTCGCGCGCGGCATACTCGCGGCAGATGTCGGCGGTCGCGTCCGTCGAGGCGTTGTCCGAAATGATCAACTCGAAGTTCGCGTAGTCCTGCGCGAGCAAAGCGTCCAGAGCCTCGCGGACGTATCGCTCGGCGTTATAGAGCGGCATCCCGATGCTCACGAGTGGCGAACTGCTGTGCGTCGAAGGCTTCACTGATTATCGAACCTTGCGAGAACGTCTAATTGAACTTTTAAACTCGAAACTATCCGGCGCGCGCAGACGACGGGCAAGTCAACTCCGCTTCGCGTCAAACTCCCCACGCGCACTGCTCCAAAAAAACTTTCGTCCCCGCGTCGGCCTCCGCGTACTGGCGCGTGCGGTTATCCGCCACCAGCAGATTGTTCTGCCCGCCGCTTCTGAAGGTGCGGCTTTCGCGCCACTGCTCTCTGTCGTAAGCCGCACCGTCGCGCCCCACGACGAGCACAGGTAAATCCAACGCGACGACCTGACGGGTCAGGCCATCCTTGCCCGATTCAAATTTGAGAGAGTCCATTTTAACCGCTTCACCCCGGAAAGCGAGTTTGAGCATCAACTCGCGTGCGAGCGCAAAACAGTTGGTGCGCAGGTGTGGATTGGGAAACGGATCGAAGTGCTCTCGCGCCTCCTTCAACATCCCACGCCACGCAAAATATTGGCCGACGCTCGACCTCAAATTCCTCACGCCGATGCGCGGGCGGCTGCGCGACAGGTTCGTGTAATAACTCTCGAACGACGCGGTTGCCCCGACCACGCCCGCGCCCCGGCGGAGGTGCGTCAACAACAGACGCAGCCATCCTGCGGTCAGGATCACGCTGTAAGAATTGAGGAAGCAAAAGTATTTATAATCGAAGTTTCGCGCCGCGACGAAGTAGGGCAGGATGTCGAAGCCTTCGCTCCCCAGAAAGAGAGACTTGTGGTCGATCCCTTCCAGCAACGCTTCGTAAGCGGCCATGTGATCGGCGTCCCCGATCTCCTTGAACACGACGAGAAGATCGTGTTCGACGCCCGCGTCGTGCTCTCTGTACGAGGCGATGAATTCCGCGAATTGCGCCGTGCCGAGTGGCCCCCAGACTAAATGTACGACGCAAATTTCCGGCATATCCGAACCGACCGCGAGCGGGGCGAAAAACTACTTCCCGACCAGCTTGGTCTTGACCCCGTGCAGTTTCGCTCTCAGTTGAAAATATCTCGTCCGGTTGCGCCAGCGGTTGAAACTCGGACTCGTGCCCGTCTTTCCCTTTTTGAACATGACGCCGAGGCCGAACTCCTCTTCCACGTAAAAAAAGCTGTAGTCGTGCTTGTGCTCTTTGACGAAATCTTCAATCGCCGTCAAGACGCCGTTGCGCGCGCCGCCCTCGTGCAGGGCATTGAAGTGCTCCGCGTTCGAGCCGCCCGTCTCGGACAGTTCCGACTGACCGTAGACGATCCCCTTCGTTGCGTAAGGCTGAATAAATTCTTTGGGGATCACCTCCGGCTGGTAGTACATGTCGCGCCTGCCGTAAGGCCAGCGCACATCGTGGAAGAAGATCGTGCCGCCGGGTTTGAGCAGCTTCCGCTCTTCGATGATCCTCAGTTCGTTGTAGACCGTGTACCAGTTGTGGTCGCCGTCTATCAGGATGCAATCGAATTGCTCGGAGAGCGTCGAAAGAATGTCGAGGCTCAGTCCCTTCAAAACTTTGATCCGTTGGCCGTCGTGGTGTTTCGCGAATAAGTCGGCGTCGAAACAGGGGTCGATGACCGTCATCGTGATCGAATCCAACTCCAGAATCTTCTCTGTGTTCTCGCCGAGACTCGCCCCAATTTCACAGATGTTTCGATAACCGTTTTCGACGATGTAAGGCTTTACAAATTTGTCCGCGAAGTACTTCATCTGTCTCCCTCTTTACTCTGCTCGTTCAGACCGCGCCGCCAAACTTCAACCCATCCTCGACCTTGCCGCCGCGCGGTTCACCGCATATTAACCGCTCAGGCCGGATTATCCATGCGCTCCCGCCACCACGAAATGCTCGCGTCCAGCCCCGCGTCGAGCGTGAAGGCGGGCGACCGGCGCACCTCTTCCCGCAGCCGCGACACGTCGGCCATCAATAGTTTCGGCTCGTCGGGCGGGGCGGGAATCGCGCCCAACTGAACGAGGTCTGGCCGCTGCAACTTCTCCGCGATCTTCTCGACGACCGTTTTCAAACTCACCACCTCGCCCGAAGCGATGTTGACTGCCCCGCGCACGTCGCTCGCCAGCAACAAGGCCACGAAGGCGTCGGCGACATCCTGCACGTAGAGAAAATCTCGCAACTGTTGGCCGTGCGTGCAGCGTGCGGGTTCGCCCGCGAGCAGCGCGCGGATGACGGAAGAGACGAGACGTTGCGGATGCTCGTGCGCGCCGTAGAGGAAAAAGACGCGTCCCCACGCCGCGCTCAGGCCGCGCTCGCGCGCCAGTGTTTCGAGCGCATCATGCAGGGCGCGCTTCGATTTCCCGTAGAGGGTCGCGGGCGCAAGCGGCGTCTCCGACTCGGAGCAGTAACCGTAGTTCCAATCGTACTCGGCGCACGTCCCGGCGGCGACCACGCGCTCGCCGCCGTGCGACGCGAACGCGCCGAACAGCCGCACGCTCGCCCGCAGCCAGTCCTCGTTGAGCGGCGAAGTCCAATACTTTCCCGGCTCGGCGTACCACGCCATGTGCAACAAATGCGTCGGCTGCACTTCGGCGATCAGACGCTCCGCCGCGTCGTCCAACAGCAAATTTGCGCTGTGCCAGCGCACGCCCGTCGTCGCACCGGGCGTGAGATCGTTTGCGCGGTCTGCCGCCGCAGTCGCGCGGGTGGAGACGGCGTGAATCTCGTCGAAGCCTGCGGCGGCGAGAGCGGGCAGACAGTGTCGCCCGATGAATCCGGTCGCGCCGGTGAGCAGCACTTTCCTCATAGAGTGAAATCCGGACACTCGCGGTCGCGCGCGATGATGATGCGCTCGACGCCGCCCGTGTCCGGCCACTCGATGCCGAAAGCCGGGTCGTCCCAGCGCACGCCGCCCGCGTGTTCGGGCGCGAACGCGCTCGACATCTGATAGAAAACTTCCGTCTTGTCTTCGAGCGTCTGGAAGCCGTGGGCGAAGCCTTCGGGCACGAAGAGCATCCGGCGGTTCGTGGCCGTCAGTTCAACTCCGATCCATTGTTTGAACGTCGCGGACGCGGGGCGCAGGTCGATGATCACGTCGTGGATCGCGCCCATCGTGCAGCGCACGAGTTTGGCCTGTGCGTGCGGCGCGTTTTGAAAGTGCATGCCGCGCAGCGTCCCGCGCCGGTGATTGAAAGAGATGTTGCACTCGGCGAGGCGCGCGTCCAGCCCCTCGGCGGCAAACTCGCGCTCCGACCAACTGCGCGCGAAGAAACCGCGCGCGTCCTCGAACAAGTTCTGCTCGATGATGAACGCGCCCGCGAGTTTTGTTTCGTTGAAGATCATAAAGGGATGACGGGCGAGCGGGCGGAGACGTTCTTCAAATCAGACTGCGGCGCGGCGAAACTCGCGTCGGCGTCGTCTCCGTTCGGCTCGCCGGAAACTCACACGATTTTAACTTCCGGGATGGGGAGGATGAATCGCCCGCCGCGCTCGCGGTAGGCGGACTGTTGCGCGAGAATCTCTTCGGCGAAGTTCCACGTGAGCAGCAGAACGTAATCGGGCATCTCCGTGAGCAGCGTCTCCGGCGCGCGGATCGGCAGGTGCGTCCCCGGCGTGTAGTAGCCCTGCTTGACGGGGCTGCGGTCAACCACGAAGTCGAGCGTCTCCCGCCCGAGACGGAAATAGTTGAGCAGCGTGCTCCCCTTCGCCGACGCGCCGTAGACGGCGATGCGCCGCCCTTCGGCCTTCAAACCTCCGAGCAGCGCGAGCAACTCTTCGCGCAGCCGCGCCACCTGTTGCCCGAAGCCGCGATAAAACTCCATCCGCCCGACGCCCCATGCCGCCTCTTCCGCAAGCATCCGCGTGACGCTCTCCGAGACGCCGCCCCGTGCGGCCACCGCGCGCTCCTTGCCCGCGACGACGAGGAGCGAGCCGCCGTGTATCGGCAGCAGTTCAACGTCCTGTATGCGCAGGCCGTGGCGTCGGAAGAGGCTGTCGAGCGCGGTCAGAGAGAAGTAGCAGAGGTGTTCGTGGTAGATGGTGTCGAACTCGCGGTGGTCGATCATCTCCTTGACGTAAGGCGCTTCGATGACGGCGACGCCATCGTCCTGCAAGAGAGTTTCCAGACCGCGCACGAACCCGTTCAAATCGGCGACGTGCGCGAGCACGTTGTTGGCGTGGATGACATCGGCGCGTTGCCCCTCAGCCGACAGTTTCGCGGCCAACTCCTCGCCGAAAAATTCGCAGACGGTGGGGATGCCGCGCTCGTCGCGCGCGATGCGTGCGATGTTGGTCGCCGGTTCGATGCCGAGCACGGGGACGCCCGCGCGTTTGTAATACTGCAACAGATAACCGTCGTTACTGGCGACTTCCATCACGAGACTTCCGGCGTCGAGCTTGCGTTCGGGGATGAGTCGCGCGGTCAACTCTTCGGCGTGGCGGAGCATCGTGTCGGAGTAGGACGAGAGATAGAAATATTCGCGGAACAACTGTTCGGGCGGCACTGTCTCCGTGATCTGCACGAGCGAGCAGGCGGGGCAGAAGGCGAGATCGAGCGGGAAGGTCGGCTCCGGCTGTTCGAGTTGTTCGGCGGTCAGGAGAGCATTCGCGAGCGGCGTGTGGCCGAGCGAGAGGATAAGTTCCAGTTCGCGCGCATCGCAGGAGCGGCACGGCGGGAAAGACTGTGCGCTCACGCGGCCACCCCCAGAAAGTTTTTGTACCACTCAATCGTGCGGCGCAAGCCTTCGTCGAGCGTGTAGAGCGGCTGCCAGTCGAGCGTCTCGCGCGCTTTGCCCGCGCTGAGATACTGGTGGCGGATTTCGTTCGTCGCCTCGTTGCGCACGTCGGGTTCGAGGTCGGAGTTCATCAGGCCGAGGATGCGTTCGACGAGTTCGAGCACCGTCACCTGTATCTCGTTCGAGAAGTTGAACGCCTCGCCGCGAAGCTCCGGGTGCTCCGAGAGTTTTTCGGCGAGCACCATGTTCGCCAGCGCGCCGTCTTCGGCGTAGAAGTAGTCGCGTATGAACTGGCCGTCGGAGCGGATGACGGGACGCTGGCCGCGCAGAATGGAGCGGATCGTGCCGGGCACGATGCGATTCCAGTTGAGATCGCCGCCGCCGTAGAAGTTGCCGCAGCGCGTGATCGCGACGGGCAGCTTGTAGGTGTAGCCGTACATCTGCGCGATCAAATCGGCGCACGACTTGCTCACGTCGTAAGGGTGTCGGCCTTGCAGCGGGGCTTGCTCGCTGTAGGGCAAGACCTCGTGGTCGCCGTAGGCTTTGTCCGACGACGCGACGACGATCTGCTTCACCGCCGGACTCCTGCGCGCGGCTTCCAAGAGCGACCAAGTGCCCGCGATGTTGGCCTCGAAGGTGGAGACGGGGTTGCGGTTGGCGATGCCCACGATGGTCTGCGCGGCGAGATGGATCACGGTGTCGATCTCATACTCGCCGAGCGTGCGCTCCATCAACTCCTGATCCTCGACCGCGCCGCGCACCGTCTTGACGCGCTCCGCCAACCCTGCGCGCACAAACTCGCTCTGCGGAATCCAATCGCGCACGAGGCACACCACGTCCGCGCCCGCTTCCAGCAGGCGACGCACGAGCCAGCCGCCGATGAGTCCGGTCGCGCCGGTCACGAAGGTCGGGCGGTCCAACCAGAAGCCGCCCCTTGTTACGTTACGTTCTACCATTTACTTTCCAACACCCACTTGCCACCGTCATTTACTTTTCAACACTCACCCGTCGCTGTCGAATTTACTTTTCGCTGCTCGCGCCGCGACAGCTACTCCCAAACTTTCCACGGCGCGCGCCCCTCGTGCCAGAGGCTTTCCAGCAGACGCTTGTCGCGCAACGTGTCCATGCACTGCCAGAACTGCTCGTGGCGATAGGCCGCGAGTTGGCGGTCCGCGGCGAGTTGTTCGAGCGCGTCGGCTTCGAGCACGCACTCGTCGCCCGTCAGGTAATTCAGGACGCCCGGCTCCAACACCATGAAGCCGCCGTTGATCCAGCCCTCGCCGATCTGCGGCTTCTCGGTGAAGTCGGCGACGAGGTCGCCGTCGAAGACGAGGCCGCCGAAGCGGGCGGGCGGGCGCACGGCGGTCACGGTGGCGAGTTTCCCGTGCGAGCGGTGGAAGGCGAGCAGTTCGCGCAAATCCACGTCGCACACGCCGTCGCCGTAGGTGAGCATGAAAGTGCCGCCCTTGAGCCACGGTTCCAGACGCTTGACGCGCCCGCCCGTCGCCGTCGCCTGCCCGGTGTTCTTGAGGTGCAACACCCAGTCTTCGCAATCCTTGTCGTGCGTGTCGATGCGCCCGCTCGCCATGTCGAGCGTCATGCTGCCGTTCAGGTTGCAATAGTCTACGAAGTAACGCTTGATCGTCTCGCCCTTGTAGCCGAGCGCGATGAAAAACTCTTTGAAGCCGTAGTGCGCATAATGCTTGACGATGTGCCAGAGGATCGGACGCCCGCCGACCTCGACCATCGGCTTCGGCTTGATCTCCGTCTCCTCGGCGAGCCGTGTGCCGAGTCCTCCGGCCAGAATGACAACTTTCATAAGACGCCTTCCTTCACATCCTGCGCGGCGTGGCCGTCCACCTTCGCGTGCGAATTTGAAAGAACTGCGGCGGTCGTCGCTTCTTCGCGGAATCGCGTGCTCCAACGCAGGAGCGGGCGGACCACGCCCGGTATCGGTCCGGCGAAATCGCCCCGCGCCGAATCGCCGTCCAGACTGTCTATCACTTGAAAAGCCACCGCGTCGCTTTCGTGCAGATGAACCGTGACGGACGGGATATGCGAACTGACGGCCACGTCAACCGTGATACTGCCTTCGGCGAAGAAGTTTCCCGGAACCCACGCGGTGCTCGTATAGCGACCGACCGCGCGCGGCTTGCCCCGCCAGTCCGGTTCGGTATCGTGCGCCATAAACATCAACACGCTCTCTTCATTGTAAAAGGCCATGTTCGGCACTAACAACTGGCCGCTCCGCAACACGTCGAACGTTACCTCGATGCCGACCGGCTTTCTGATGTCCACGGCCTCGATGGTCGCGCCCGCTTCCGTCACCACCCGCACCGCGCGCAAACGCACGATGTCGTTGCCGGGAGCCGTCGCTGCGTCCGCCCACTCGCGCGCGGCCACCGTCCCCAGCCCGGAGTTCAGGTAAGTGCTCACCACCAGATGCGAAGGTCCATCTTCCAGCACGCCGCCCTCGCTCAACATGATCGTGCGCGGGCACAGGCGCGTGATGGCGGGCATGTTGTGGGAGACAAAGAGGACTGTGCGCCCCTGCTGGCCGACCGTGCGCATCTTGTCCAGACACTTCCGCTGGAAGCGCGCGTCGCCGACGGCGAGCACCTCGTCAACGATCAATATCTCCGGCTCAAGGTGCGCCGCCACCGCGAACGCCAGACGCAAATACATCCCGCTCGAATAATGCTTGACCGGGGTGTCGATAAACTTCTCGACCTCCGCGAAGGCGACGATCTCGTCGAACTTCTGCGCGATCTCCTGTCGCGCCATGCCGAGGATCGCGCCGTTCAGGAAGACGTTCTCGCGCCCGCTCAGTTCGGGGTGAAATCCCGTCCCGACTTCGAGCAGGCTGCCGACGCGCCCGTAGAGATCAACTTTGCCCGTCGTCGGTTCGGTGATGCGCGAGAGCATCTTCAGGAGCGTGCTTTTGCCCGCGCCGTTCCTGCCGATGATGCCGACCACCTCGCCCGCCTGCACGTCAAAACTCACGTCCTTAACCGCCCACACCATGCTGCCGGAACGCCCCTCGCCGCCGCGCCTCTTGCGCCGCTCCGCCACCCACCTGAACGGCGCGGTTGCCGCGCCGACGAGCGTTTCGCGCAAAGTCGAGTAGGCGGCCTGCGGCCCGCCGATGCGATACTGCTTCCCCAAATTTTCGACTCTAATGATTGTTGCCATCGCGTTCTAAATGATGTCGGCGAATTGTTTCTCCATCCGCCGGAAGGCGACGACGGCGCAGGCGAGCACGACGAACGTGAGCACGGCGGCAGTTGCGAGTGCGGTCCAGTCGAACGGCTGGCCGAGCAGGGCGGCGCGGTAGCCCTCGATGATGCCGGACATCGGGTTGAGCGCGAGCAGCCAACGCCAACGCTCCGGCAGCACGCTCGACGGCACGATCACCGACGAGACGAACAGCCAGAGTTGGATCATGAACGGGAGCGCGAAGCGGATGTCGCGGTATTTGACGTTCAAGGCCGAGAGCAGCAGCCCGACGCCCGTCGCGCACAGGGTCGTCAACACGACGAGCGCGGGAAGCAGGGCGAGTTGCCACGTCGGCCTGACGCCGTAATAAAACATCAGGGCGACGAGCAGCACGAACGACAGAGCGAAATCAACCAGCCCCGCCGCCACCGCCGCCATCGGCACGAGCAGGCGCGGGAAGTAGACTTTGGTGATGAGATTGGCGTTGCCGACGAGACTGTTGCCGCTGCTCGACACGGCGTTGGCGAAGAACGTCCACGGCACGAGTCCGGTGAAGGCGAAGAGCGGATAAGGCCCGCCGCCGGGGGCGAGTCCCGCCACGCGCCCGAAGAACAGCGTGAAGATGAGCATCAAAAAGAGCGGCTGCAAGATCGCCCACGCCGCGCCGAGCGCGGTCTGCTTGTAGCGCACCTTGATGTCGCGCCACGTCAGGAAATAGAGCAACTCGCGGTACGACCACAGGTCTGCCAGATCGAGCGCGACCCACGACGTGCGCGGTCTGATCTTGACGAGGGGTTCGGCTGGCAGCAGTGGGGGCGTTGACAGGTGGGGCGACGCCGGGCTTGGAGTTGGAGCGCCTGCGGAGTGGACTTCTACCTTTTCAAAACCGCCCGTGCTTTCGCGAGTGCTCAAAACCTTCAAATCCAATCTTCAATAGATGTCTTCCGGCGGGCTTGGCCGCCCGTTACAGAGGCGGCGAATTTCGCGCGTGTGCTGCATAGTCGCAACGTGTGTTTTCGGTCGAACTCGGTTAAAGAGGGGGAGTGTAACCGCGCCCTCCCCGCGCGTCAAGCGACTCAACCGCGCCCGGCGCACGGCCAAAGTGTGCCCGCAACCCGCCGCGCGCCTCTCGAATTGTTCGGATTTTGTTGCCGCAGACTCGGAGGAAACGTCACGGCCTGCGCGGCTGCGTCGCCCACGTCTGGTGCGAAGCGACCTTCGAGGCCGCGCCCACGATCTTCGGCGGCGTGTCGGCGACGTTGCCCTCGATGACGTTGTTGTTCGCGCCCGACCCCGCCGCCTCCGCGATCACGTCGCTCGCCACGCCCGAGGCGCGGTCAATCCGCACCTTGTTGCCCCTGACGGACGTGTCGTTCGCGCCCGTCAGACTCAGCGCGATGTTGCCGCCGCCGCCGACGCTCACGAGTTCGTTGTCGCGTATCACGTGTCCCGTACCATAGACGATGATGCCGGAATTCGACGTGCGCTGAATCTTGTTGCCCGCGACGGTGACTCTGCGCGTGCCCGCCGCGACGAAGATTCCGTAGACCATGTGGCCGACCGCTCCCCCCGACAGGACGTTGCCGATCAGCGTGTTGTTCAAGACATCGACGGGACCGTAAACCGCCTGACCCGACGACTGCACGTTGATGCCGTTACCGGCGAAGGGCTGCGGCGAGTTGGTGAAGTCGAGCATGTTGCCTTCGATGCGGATGGCCTGCGCGGTATCCGTCACCGTGTTCGTCTCGATGTCGATGCCCGCGCCGTTCGAGCCGGAGAGGCGATTGTGATCCTTGATGACGTTATTAACTATCGCCACGTCGCGCCCGTTGACGACGTTCAAGCCCTGATTCTGGACTTGCACCAGACGATTGCCGCGCATCACCACGCCGCTCGCGCACTCGCGCTCCATCCCCCGCCCGCCGCACCCGCCGACCGACGAGACGGTCGAAGATCCGCCCGCCGTGATGCCGTTGCCCGTCGTCTGGTTCAAGTAGACGTTCTCGACGAGCACGTTGTGGCTGTTGCCGATCTCGACGGTCGAATACGTGCCGTTGGAAGCGACCGTCTGCTGTCCCTTGATTTGCAGATCGCGGATCGTGACGTTGCGCGTCACGCCGTGGAAATAGCCGCCGTTGGTCAGCACGCTGGAGATGTAGGGAGCGAAGACGGTCGGGCGATTCGTGATGGGCGGCTCGACGATGATCGTCCCCCAACCGTCGCCCTTAATTGTCGTGTCGTCGCGATAACGGATCATTCCCAACTCGGTCTGAATGTCCTGCGAAGGATTGCCCGTGTAAGCCTGACGCAGCGTGTATGTGCCGTCGTGAAACCAGAGCGTGCGCCCGCGCGAAAGGTTGACGTAAGTGGAGATCGTGCCGCCGCCGTTGACGTGAATCTCGCCGCCCGGTTTGTCTGCGCCGAGCGCGGCGTCGCACGCGTTGATCTTCGCGCCCACGTCCGCGCCGGGCATCGCCAACTGCGCGACCCTGCACGTCTGCGCCGAGACACCGGAGGTTGAATTACTGACTCTGGCGGGCGCGCTCTGGCGCGGGCGTCCCTGCGCGAAGGCCGAACTCGCGGGCGACGTTGCGGCCAAGACCGCACAGGTTAAGATTGCCGTGATCATTGCTCGCATAATTTTTCTCCACGCCCGCGCGCCCGCGCGATATTAAAACCTTCTACGCTTTGTTTCCGTGTCCCCGTAACTCTAATGCCCGCGCCGGAAGTTCCAAAGGCGTGCGCGGCGTCTGTGGTTTAGAGAGTCTCGGCGGCTCTCAGGGTTTGCCTGCGCGCCCGTTTATTTGCGGGCGGTGAGAGAACCTCGCGCCGCGCCGGGCGCAAGCTCTGATGCGCGGGCGGGCGACGCTGAGAATTTTTTCTTTGACCTCAAACACGGACTGTGTTAAATCCACACCACAATTAGTAAGCGTACATCGAGCACACCCGGTTGAAGTCCGCACGTTTTTCGTGTGTCTTTGCGAAGAGTTCTGAGATAGACCTTCGACGCAACCAAGCACGCGGAACGCCCCGTTCATTGAAGCTATTCTGGCAGGCGGTCGATGTGCCGCTGACGTGACGCAAACACGGCAATCTTGCCAAGAGTCCCGACAACTCTCCGCCGACGCCCGACATGGGCCGGGCGTCTACGGCGTGCGTATCTTGCCCTAAACTCATTGAAGGAAAGAGAAAAATTATGAACCAATCTCCTAGAGTTTTTAAATTACCCGGCCTGCGCGTCGGCCTGTACGCCCTCGCGCTCGTGGCGTTGGTGGCGGCCAGCGGCAGCCTGAGCAGCGTCAACGTCTCGGCAAACCATCCCGTGTTGGTCGAAGGCAACTGCGACAGCCCCGTCCCCGGCACGACCCTCGTTTCTCCGGGCACATGCGGCGACTTCGACGGCGACGGGCGCATCGGCACGGCTGAAGACACCGATGGCGCGGACCGCATCTTCGGCACGCTCAAAGCCGCCCTCGGCCCCGGCACGGGCGCGGCGGCGGGCACGGGCGCGAACAACAACGGGCGCATCACCATCGTCAAGTCAGGCCGCTTCGCCGAACAGTTGCTCATCGGCATGACGACCCCGGCCTTCCCGGATCAGGGCACGGCCAACCCCGGCAACGTCACCATCGAAGCCGCGCCCGGCGTGGACGCGATCATCGACGCCGTGCTTCAGGGCGACCCGGCAGGCGGCAACACCGCCCGTCAGGCCGGCTCCGGCATCCTGATCTACAACGGGTCGAACTCGAACCCCACCACCGTCGTCACGCTGCGCAATCTGGTCATCCGCAACTTCCTGCAAGGCATCGTGACCGCGGGCAGCACGCGCGTCAACATCGACAACTGCCGCATCGAAAACAACCGCGATCAGGGCATCCTTCTGACGGACTTTGGCCGCGTCGTTATCTCCCACTCGCAAATTCAGGGCAACGGCTTCCGCATCCCCGTGAGCGGTCCGTCCAACCCCGGCGCGGGCATCTCCGCGACCGATGCCGTGCAACTGCGCGTGGTTGATTCCGTCGTCTCCAACAACTCCGGCCCCGGCATCTTCAACGGCACGGCCAACGCCGCCAACGTCGTGCTCTACAAAGTCGCCGTCAGCTTCAACACGCCCGATCTCGTCGGGCCGATCACCATCGCGCCGAACTCGAACTTCACGAATTAGCCCGAAGTTCCTGTAGCCGATTCGCGTTCTTCAGACGAGAGGCCGGAGGTCAGACTTGCTAAAGTCCGACCTCCGGCCTCTCGCCTTAGCGGAATAATTGTAGGGGCAGGGCTTGTCCCTGCCCGCTCGCTTTCGTAACCACACGGGCAGGGACTAGCCCTGCCCCTACAATTATCCTTGTCCTTAACGAATTATTGAGAATCGCTCTAATCCGGCGCGAAACTCTCGCGCCAGTCCGTAGCTTCGGCGAATTCCGGTTGCTCTTCTTTCAAGAGCACGCAGGTTTCGAGCACGAGCGCGTCCATCTCCGTGCGCATGAAACAACGGTAGCTGTCTTCGGGCGTGCAGACGATGGGTTCGCCGCGCACGTTGAAACTCGTGTTGACGACGACGGGGCAGCCGGTCTTTTGCCGGAACGACTCGATGATCTCCCAGTAGAGCGGATTTGTCTCGCGCCTCACGGTCTGGATGCGCGCCGAATAATCGACGTGCGTGACGGCGGGAATGTCGGAGCGCACGGTGTTGAGTTTTTCGATGCCCCAGAGGGCGCGCTCCGCTTCGGTCGCCTCGCGGCGGCGGTTGTGGCGCACGTCGGCCACGAGCAGCATGTAGGGGCTGTCGGTGTTCAGATCAAACCACTCGTCCACCTGCTCGCGCGTCACGCTCGGCGCGAACGGACGGAAGCTCTCGCGGTATTTGATCTTCAAGTTCATCACCGACTGCATGCGAGGCGAGCGCGCGTCGCCGATGATGCTGCGCCCGCCGAGCGCACGCGGCCCAAACTCCATCCGACCCTGATGCAAGCCGATCACTTTCTCACTCGCCAACAACTCCGCCACGACTTGCGGCAACTCTTCGCGCCCGTATTTTCTGTAAGGCAAATTGTGCGCCCGCAGGTACGCTTCGATCTCCGCCTCCGTGTGTCGCGGCCCCAGATACGAACCCTTCATGCCGTCGGCGTAGGGCGGAATATTCCCGTTCGCCTGACGCGGCGACGCCCAAGTGCCCGCGCGTTCGGGACTCACGCGCGGCTGTCCCAGATAGCGATGCCAGATGGCGAGCGCGATTCCGGCTGCGCCGCCCGCGTCGCCCGCCGCCGGTTGAATCCAGATGTCCTCGAACGGACTCTCGCGCAAAATCCTGCCGTTGCCCACGCAGTTCAAAGCGACGCCGCCCGCCATGCAGAGTTTGCGCGCGCCCGTCTCGCGGTGGGCGTAGGCGGCCATCTTCAACATCACCTCTTCGGTGATGACCTGAATGCTGCGCGCCAAATCCATCTCGCGCTGCGTCAGTTCCGACTCCGGCCTGCGCGGTTCGTCGCCGAACAACTTCGCAAACGCCCGACTCGTCATTTTCAGACTGTGCGAGTAGCCGAAATATTCGTGGTTCATGCGGAGACTTCCGTCGTCGCGTATCTCGACGAGTCGCTCGCGGATGAGCGCGACGTATTTCGGTTCGCCGTAAGGCGCAAGCCCCATCACTTTGTATTCGCCGCTGTTGACCCTGAAACCCGTGTAGTAAGTGAACGCGCTGTAGAGCAGGCCGAGGCTGTCCGGGAAGCGCAACTCTTTCAACAGACTGATCTCGTTCGCGCGCCCGAAGCCGATGGAACTCGTCGCCCATTCGCCCACGCCGTCCACGGTCAGAATCGCGGCTTCCTCAAACGGCGACGGGTAGAACGCGCTCGCCGCGTGGCTCTCGTGGTGATCACCGAACAACAGTTTCCACGCAAACTGTTTCGCGCGCCGCTTCGCGTCCTTTCTGTCTTCGATGCCTTCCACGCGCGCCATCTCCGCGCCGATCAAGTCCGACATCCAGAGCTTCTCCTTCATCCACGCGGGCATCGCTTTGAGGAAGGAAGTGAAACCGGCGGGCGCGTAGTCGAGATATGTTTCGAGGAGACGCTCGAATTTCAAAAGCGGTTTGTCGTAGAAGGAAACGTAGTCGAGCGTGTCCGTGGTCAGCCCGGCTTCGGCGAGGCAGTAGCGGACGGCGTGTGTGGGAAAACGGTGGTCGTGTTTGCGGCGCGTGAAGCGTTCCTCCTGCGCCGCCGCGACGATCTCGCCGTCAACGACGAGACACGCCGCCGAGTCGTGATAAAAAGCCGACAGTCCGAGGATGCTCGTCACTTGCGATTCACCTGCGCCGTCATCAGAACAGCGGGTAGAGGAACGGGGCGAGGGCGGACGACTGCGCGAAGACGAGCGCCAGCCCCGTCAGCACGAGCACGACGATGATCGGCAAGAGCCAGTACTTTTTGTTGTACTTCATCAACTCCCACAACTGGAGCAGAACCTGCGATTTCGACATTGCCGACTTTAACCTTCCTAGTACATCTTTTCGTAGTGCTTCGGGTCAGCCCGCCGCTCCGTGTAAGGCTTCCAATATGATTCGGTGCGCCGGGCGCGACGCCCGAGCGGGTCGCCTCCCGTCAGGCGACGCAAGAGTCCGATGGGCGTCACGACGAGGAAGAAGACCAGCCCCAGAATGACGCGCGTCATCACGAAGCCCATCGCCTCGGCCATGCCCATCCAGAGACGATTCGGCACGACGAGCCACTTCGGACGAAGCGCGCCGAGGAGCACGAGCGTCGCGCCCGCGAGAAGCAGGACGGACGAGAGCACCGGGTATCTCCCGCGATAAAACCACCAGCCGCCGAGCGCGAGCAGCACGCCGCCGACCAGCAACCCGAACTCTCGTTCGGCGCGATACGAACGCTTCCACCGTCCCGAACCGCTCGTTATGACTTCAACTCCCGTCAAATTTTCTCCGACCGTTCCCGCACCCGGTTTCCGCGTGTGCGCCCGCGCGGCTTCGCCAGTTTCCCGCCCGCAACGCACGGCGACGAAATCGCCGCGGCGCTAAAGAAGTCAATGTAACCGCGCCCTCTTCGGAGCGTCAAGCAGCCGCCCCGCGCCCCTTGAGAAGCGAGGCGAAGCGGGGCGTCGGGGTGAAAAAAACTCCGCCCGCCTCTTTGTTAAGGAGACGGGCGGAGATTGCAGTTAAGAGTCTGGCGGTAAGGCTAGCTCTGCGCAATCGGGGTGATCACGCCCACGTTCGGCATGCCGTCAATCCGGTTCGTGCCGAAGGTCTTGATCGTGCCGCCGACGTTACGGAACGCGGTCGCGCCGCCGCTGTTGGAGATGCGCGCCGTGCCGAGGTCAACGCGAACCGTGTCAAAGTTGTACGTCATGATGCAGGAGTCAATGTTCGCTTCCGCCGTCGCATCGCCTGCGACGCGGACGCCGGCGGAAGTGGCGCTGTTGTGCGTCGAGATGACGCCGTTGCGCATCGTGATGTGCGCGCGCGCGCCGGCCTCGATGCCGTCGCCGGTGCTGTTGTTCACCGAGAAGTTCTCGATGGTTGCGAGCACGAGGCCGCCGCCGACCGAGTTCGTCATGACGATGCCGTTAGTCCCGGTGTTCCTGATGGAAACGTTCTTGATATAGACTTCGACGTTGCCGCCGGGGACGTTCACGTCGATGCCGTCGCCGACGAGGCCGTCGATGTTCGTGTTCTCGACGATGAGCGCGAGGCCGTTAATCATGCGGATGCCGTCCGTGCCGGTGCTCGCCCCGTTGATGTCGAGCCAGTTGAGGCGCACGGTCTTGCGCACGTCCGCCGCGTCGGTGATGTTGATGAGAAAGCCCTGCGGCGCGAGCGCGGAAAGCACCGAGCCGTAGCCCTGCCCTTGTCCGCCGCCGTTGACGGTGATTGATTTCGTGATCGTCAGCGTGCCGAAGCCGCCCGGATCGAGCGTGCTGATCTCGCCGTCTTTGGCGGTCTTCGAGATCGCGCCCGCGTAAGTTTTGCAAGGGGCGGTGCGGCTGCACGGGTTCACGTCATCGCCGACGCCCGACACCCAAGTGCGGGTCGCCTGCGCGTGTGTCATAGCGGCGAGGGCTAAAATGAAAGTGATCGTAGTTAGAATATTGAGGGTCAAGCGGCCTTTAGTCATTGGGAACTCTCCTTCAGCGTTGGGTATGCTGTTCGTGGTGGTTTGTCGGTAAGACATTAATAGACGGTTACGTCGCGGGGTTGCGTGTGTGCCGCTCGCGAGGACGGCAGCGTTACTATTTCGGGACTATCAAAGCACGGGGATACGCGCTGACCTCATGCATGAAGCCCGTAGCTTTTATACTAATTTTTGGAGGCTGTCAATAGTTTGAAAGGCGTCTCAAACGGGAGCGCGGAACCTTCGCGGCGACGCGCAGACGCCCCGCGCGTCGCCGCGAAAATCATCGCTCGCAACGCGGCGGGAGGCCGACCGTCGCCACACTTCCGGCGGTAAATTATCGTGGCCGGATGTCGCTGTCGAGCGCGCCGCAATCACGCGTCGCACGCGTGCGCGATTCTTGACACCTTTTCGAGCACACGCCTATACTCCGTCACTTACCGGCTCAACAAAATTCCGGCGAAGCGTTCGCCGGGCATTTAAGTCAGAAGTTACCGGCGCGCGGCGCGTTGTAATTTGAGAGAGCAAACGGGCGCGCTGCCCCGGCGGCACATCAACTCATCCCCGCAAACATTTCATGCAAAAACTTTTCGTCACGGGCGGCGCGGGCTTCATCGGCTCGGCCTTCATCCGACTGGCGCTCGCGCGCTGGCCGGACGCCGAAATCACTAACTTCGACGCGCTCACTTACGCGGGCAATCCGGACAACCTCGACGGGTTGGACGACACGCGCCATCGCTTCGTGCGCGGCGACATCGCCGACCGGGAAGCGGTGCGCGGCGCGCTCGCAGCGGGCACGGATGCGATCTTCAACTTCGCCGCCGAGTCGCACGTTGATCGCAGCATCGAACGCGCCGACGATTTTCTGCGCACGAACATCCTCGGCACGCAAGTCCTGCTCGATGCGGCGCGCGATCTCGGCGTGCGTCGCTTCGTGCAAATCTCGACCGACGAGGTGATGGGGAGTCTGCCCGAAGACGACGGCGCGTTCTTCACGGAAGAATCCGGTTACGCGCCGAACAGCCCTTACGCGGCGTCGAAGGCGGCAGCCGAACACATGGTGCGCGCCGCGCGTCACACGTTCGGGCTGGACACCGTGACGACGCGTTGCGGCAACAACTACGGCCCGCGCCAGTTTCCCGAAAAACTCATCCCGCTCCTGCTCTCGAACGCGCTCCACGACGAGACGATCCCCGTCTATGGCGACGGGCAAAACGTCCGCGATTGGATCTACGTCGAAGACCACTGCCGCGCCATCGCGCTCGCATACGAACGCGGCGAGGCGGGCGGCATCTACAACATCGGCGCGCGCAACGAGCGGCGCAACATCGAAGTGGTCGAATCAATTCTCGCCGCGCTCGACAAACCCGCCTCGCTGATTCGCTACGTCAAAGATCGCCCCGGCCACGACCGGCGCTATGCGATTGACCCCGCGAAGGTCGAAGGCGAACTCGGTTGGAAGCCCGCGGAGACTTGGGAGTCCGGCCTCGCGAAAACGATCAGTTGGTACGCGGAGAACACGGAATGGATCGCGCGCGTGCGCGGCGGCGCGTATCGTGATTTTTACGCGCGGCAGTACGGCATGGAGGTCGGCGCGAAATGAAAATTCTGATCACGGGAGCGGGCGGCATGGTCGGGCGCGCGCTCGTCGCGCATTGCGCGGCGCGCGGCGACGAGGTGTTCGCGCACGAACGCGAGAACCTCGACATCACGAAGCCTGATGCGGTACGCGAGACGTTCGAGCGTGAACGTCCCGAAGCGGTCGTCAACTGCGCGGCTTGGACGGACGTTGACGGCTGCGAGTTGAACCCGGAACGCGCGGTTCTCGTCAACGCCGAGGCCGTCGAGATTCTGGCGACGCACAGCCGTCTGGCGGGCGCGTCGTTCGTCACGATCTCGACCGACTACGTTTTCGACGGCGGCAAGGAAGGCTTCTACACGCAACGCGACGACCCCGAACCGCAGAGCGCCTACGGCATCGCCAAACTACAGGGCGAGCGTCGCGCGCAGCGCGCCTCGGCACGCACTGTCGTCGTCCGCACCGGCTGGATTTTCGGCGCGGGCGGCAAAAATTTTCTCGCCACCGCCGTCGAACGCGCGCGGCGCGGCGAACATCTGAAAGCCATCAGCGACTCGTACGGCACGCCGACTTATGCGCCACATCTGGCGGCGCGCCTGCGCGAACTGGTTGCGCTCGACCTGCCCGGCACGTATCACGTCGTCAATGGCGGAGCGGGCGCGAGTTTCCACGAATTTGCCATTGAGGCCGCGCGGGTGGCGGGAGTCGAAGGGAGCGAGATCGAGAGCGTCCTGACAGACTCGATGCAACGTCCCGCGCCGCGCCCGCGCAATTCGCGCCTGCGCTGCCTGTTGTCGGAAGCCATCGGCCTCGCGCCGCTGCCCGATTGGCAGGAGGCGCTACGCGATTTCGCTTCGCTAAAAGAGGGATGAAGGCGGGCGGATGAGGGATGAATGGAAGGCTTAAGTTGCTTGAATGATTTAACTTCATCCCTCATCCCTCCGCCCTCATCCCTGCTCTCGCGCCTTCATCCTGCTCCCCGTCTCTGTTATCATGCGTCGCTTGCATGTGTGCCTGACCGAGTTGGTATTTCTGAAGTTTTAAGGTTGAAAGAAGATGTCTCAAGATAATCGCCTGCTGCCGTTGACACCCGGTACGAACCTCGACCGACCGTTGCGCGAACTGACGCACCCCGACCGGCCTAACAACACCTATTCGCTCGCCGAGCCGACGCACCTGCGCGACTACCTGTCGGTCGTGATGAAACGCAAGTGGCTGATCTTGAGCCTGCTCGTCGTCGTCACGTCGCTGGTCGCGATCCAGATGTACCGGCAGCCGACCGTCTACCGTGCCGAGTCAACCATCCAGATCGAGCAGAAGACGAAGAACCTCTTGAAGACGAAAGAGTTCGTCATCAACGCGCAGAACGACCCGGCCTACTGGGGCACGCAACTCGCGCTGCTGGAAAACCCGCGCCTCCATCGCAAAGTGATCCTCGCGCTCGATCTGCAAAACAACCCGGCCTTCGTCGGCGGTCAGGCGCGACCGAGTCTGTTCACCGCCGTGCGCCGCATGTTCTCACGGCAGAAACCCGCCGCCGCACCCGCCGCAGGGCAGGACGGCGCGTTGGGCGTCGTTGACGACGCGCCCATGACGCCGACCGAGGCCGACAAGTTGACGCCCGAGCAGACCGCCAAGATGCTCGCCTACGAAGACGCCCTGCGCGCCAACCTGACCATCGATCCGGTCGAGCGCACGAACCTCGTCAAGATCGTCTACGAGCACACCAATCCCGAACTCGCCATGAAGATCGCGGACACGCTCGCCCTCGTCTTCATTCAGGACAACATCGAACGCGAAACTTCCGGCTCGTCCAAGTCAGCCGAGCAACTCGCCAAGAACATCGCCGACCTGCAAGCCTCCATCCGGCAGAAGCAGCAAGAAGTGATCAACTTCCGCACGGGTCGCGGACTCCCGCTCGGCAAAGCTCAGGGCGAGAATTTGATCGCCGCCCAGTTGGCCGATTCGACCCAGCGGATGATGGCCGCCGAGGCCGAGCGCAAGAAACTGCAATCATCTTACGAGGCGGCGCGTAACTCGCCCGACGTCTTCTCCATCCCGGAAGTGCTGGAGAACAAGTCCGTGCAGGAATTGCGCGACAAGATGAGCGCGGTCGAAGAACAGCGTCAGGCGTTGCTCGTGCAGTACACGCCGGAGTGGCCTGCCGTCAAGAAACTCGACAAGCAGAAAGAGCAGATTCAGACCGCGCTCGACAAGCAGGCCAAAGACGTGGTGACAGCGATGAAGGCGCGTTACGAGGCCGCCGTGCAGACCGAGAACGGGCTGCGGGCGTCGAGCGCGCAGGCGCGCGGTCAGGCGACGAGCCAGAGCCGTTCCGAGATGGAACTCGGCATCATCCAGCAGGAACTTGAAACCACGCAGCAACTCTATAACACCGCGATTCAGGGTAAGAAAGAGTTTGACGTGACGGGCACGGAAGTGCCCAACAACATCACCATCTCGACCCCGGCGCGACGCGCCGAGATCGTCGGGCCGCCGCGCGTGCGCAACATCCTGATCGCGCTCATGCTCTCGCTGGCCGCAGGCATCGGCCTCGCGTTCCTGCTCGACTATCTCGACGACACGCTCAAGTCCATTGAAGACGTGGATCGCCACATCCACCTGCCGACGCTGGCCTTGATCCCGGCTCCGCGCGCCGAACGCCGTTTCGCGTTGCCAGCGCGCCACGCACTCGCCGCGCCCGGCGCAGCCGACCCGACGGCGACCGCGCTCGCGCTCATCGAAGAGAAGCGTTCGCCCGTCGCGGAAGCTTATCGCCACCTGCGCACGTCGCTGCTGCTCTCGTCCGCCGGGCAACCGCCGAAGACCGTGCTCGTCACGTCGAGCCAGCCGTCCGAAGGTAAGACGACGACCGCCGTCAACACCGCCGTCATGCTGGCGCAGACCGGCGCGGAAGTGCTCATCCTCGACTGCGACCTGCGCCGCCCGCGCATCCACGCGCACTTCGGTTTGTTGAACACGCGCGGCGTGACGAACTACCTGTCGGGCGACACGAACATCGGCGCAATCGTACAGGAGTACGACAAGCTGCCGAACCTGAAGATCATCACCTCCGGCCCCGTCCCGCCGAACTCGGCGGAACTCTTAGGCTCCGAAGAGATGCGCCGCCTGATCGCGCTTCTCAGCGACAACTTCACGCACATCATCATCGACTCGCCGCCCGCGATCTCATTCACGGACGCCTCGATTCTCTCGACGATGGTTGACGGCGTGATGCTCGTCGTTCACGGCGGTCGGTCGTCGCGCGCCGTCGTGCGCCGCGCCAAGCAGCAACTCCTCGACGTGGGCGCGCACATCTACGGCATCGTCCTCAACAACGTCAAACTCGAATCTTCGGATTACTACTACTACTCCGGCTATTATTCGAGCTACTACGCCAACGAGGACGACGACCAGACGGTCGCCGCCGACGCGGACGAATACGCCGGGACAGCCAAATCGAAATAAGACCGGTTTCAGGTTTCAAGTTTCAGGTTTCAGGACTGAGGTTTTCCGGTCTTTGACCCGAACTTGAAACCTGAAACTTTAGGGCTGAGAGTTTCAGGTTCAAGACCTGAAACCTGAAACTTCGGGCTGAAGGTTTCAGGTCTTGAACCTGAAACCTGAAACCTGAAACCTGAAACTTTTATGAGAGAGTTCTGCGCCATCGCCGACGACGTTGTGCTCGGGCGCGACGTGCAGATTTACAACTTCGTCAATCTTTACGGCTGCGAGATCGGCGACGAGACGCGCATCGGCACGTTCGTGGAAATCCAGAAGGGCGCACGCGTCGGCGCACGCTGCAAAATTTCCAGTCACACATTTATCTGCGAGGGCGTGAGCGTCGAGGACGAGGTTTTCGTCGGTCACGGCGTGCAGTTCATCAACGACCGCTACCCGCGCGCCACACGCGCCGACGGCACGCCCCAGACCGAAGCCGACTGGACGCTTCAACGTACCGTCGTGCGGCGCGGCGCATCAATCGGCACGGGCGCAGTCGTCCTCGGCGGCATCGAGATCGGCGCGCGGGCAACCGTCGGCGCGGGCGCGGTCGTCACGCGCGACGTGCCCCCCGGCGCAACGGTCGCGGGCAACCCGGCCAGAATCTTAAGAAACGATGAACGCGGAACGATGAACGCGGAATGAACAGCAGACCGCTTTTCGTTTTTCCGTTCATCGTTCCGCGTTCATCGTTCATCGTTTCGTTATGATTCCTTTCGTTGATCTGCAAGCGCAATATCGCACCATCAAGCGGGAAGTGGATGAGGCCATCGGGCGCGTCGTGGAGAGCGCGGCCTTCATTCTCGGTCGGGAGGTGGAGGCGTTCGAGACGGCGTTCGCGGAATATCTGGGCGCGAAGTTTTGCGTCGGCGTGAACAGCGGCACGGCGGCTATTCAACTCGCCGTCACGGCCTGCGGCGTCGGCGCGGGCGACGAGGTGATCGTCCCCGCCAATACGTTCTTCGCCACCGCCGAAGCCGTCTCGACGGCGGGCGCAACCCCCGTCTTCGTGGACGCCGACCCAGTCTCATACACGATTGACCCGTCGAAGATCGAAGCCGCGATCACGAAGCGCACGCGCGCCATCATCCCCGTCCACCTCTACGGGCAAGCCGCCGACCTCGACCCCGTTTTTGAGATCGCCGCCCGCCACAATCTAGCGGTCATCGAAGACGCGGCGCAGGCGCACGGCAGTCTCTACAAAGGCCGCCGCGTCGGCGCGCTCGGTCGCGCAAACTGTTTCAGTTTCTATCCCGGCAAAAATCTGGGCGCGTATGGCGAGGGCGGCGCGGTCGTGACGGACGACGCGGAAGTGGCGCGGCGCGTGCGACTCCTGCGCGACCACGGCTCCGAGCGTAAGTATCGTCACGACATAGTGGGCTACAACTTCCGCCTCGAAGGTATTCAGGGCGCGGTCTTGAACGTCAAGCTCAAACACCTCGACGGCTGGAACGACCTGCGCCGCGCTCACGCCGCGCGCTACCACGAACTGCTGTCCGGCATGAACCGAGACGGCGCGCTCACGCTGCCTCAAGAGTTGCCTTACGCGCGCCACATATATCATCTCTACGTCGTCCAGACGGAAGCGCGCGACGCACTGCAAACGCACCTGACGGCGGCTGGCATCCAGACCGGCATCCACTATCCCCTGCCCGTCCACTTGCAACCCGCTTACGCGTCGCTCGGCCACCGTGCGGGCGACTTCCCCGAAGCCGAACGTCAGGCTGCGCGCGTTCTCTCGCTCCCGATGTTCCCGGAGTTGACCGTCGCACAGATCGAGCGCGTGGCGGAAGCCGTCCGCTCCTTCGCCGGTAGTCAGTTGTCCGCCGCGCGTGTTTAACTATTGCGCATGAATCAACTCTCGCTTCGTCAGCCACGGTCAACCGGGTCAAGCCGAATAATTGACCACGGACTACTGACAACTGACAACTCTCTATGATCACCATCGGCGTCATCGGCTGCGGCTACTGGGGACCGAACCTCATCCGCAACTTCGCGGAGAACGAGCGCGCGCAACTGCGTTGGATTTGCGACACGGACGAGAAGCGTCTGAACGCCATCGGTCGCCGCTATCCCGCCACGCGCACCGCCGCCGACTATCGCCAGTTGCTCGCCGACCCCGAACTCGCCGCCGTCGTCATCGCCACGCCCGTCGCCACCCACTACCGTTTCGCCAAAGACGCGCTCCTCGCGGGCAAGCACGTCCTCATCGAAAAACCTTTCACGACGAACAGCCGCGAGGCGCGTGAGTTGGTCGAACTGGCGGCGCGGCGCGGGCTGACCCTGATGGTCGATCACACGTTCATCTACACGGGCGCGGTGCGCCGCATCAAGGAGATCGTCGAGAGCGGCGAACTCGGCGAACTGCTCTATTTCGATTCCGTGCGCATCAACCTCGGACTCTTCCAGCGCGACATCAACGTCGTCTGGGATTTAGCCCCGCACGATCTCTCGATCATGGACTATCTCGTCGCGCGCGACGCCGTTGCCTTGACGGCGACGGGCAGTTCGCACATCGAAGCCGGGATCGAAAACATCGCCTACGTGATGCTGCGCTTCGCCGACTCCTTCATCGCACATTTTCATTTCAACTGGCTCTCGCCCGTTAAAATTCGTCGCACGCTCATCGCCGGAAGCCGCAAGATGATCGTCTACGACGACATCGAGCCGACCGAGAAGGTGCGCGTCTATGACAAGGGCGTAACGACCAATCGCATCGAGTCCGACAGCGACAAGGAGGCCGCCTACCAGACGCTCGTCAGCTACCGCACCGGCGACGTGTGGGTTCCCAAACTCGACTCGACCGAAGCCCTGACGCACGTCTCCGCCGAATTTCTCGACGCCATCACACACCAGCGCGCGCCGCTCACAGACGGCGCGGCGGGCTTGCGCGTCGTGCGCCTGCTCGAAGCTGCGCAGGAGTCGATCAATCAGGGCGGCAGGTTGATCGAGTTATAAATTCAGAGTTAGTTATAAATTTCAGGATTACAGCTTACGATGACGACACCTTCACCGGCCATGCAAGTTCCCCTGCTCGATCTGAAACAGCAGCACGCGCACCTGCGCGAAGAGTTGCGCGCGGCGACGGATCGCATTCTCGATTCGCAACAGTTCGTCCTCGGCGAAGAAGTGCGCCTGCTCGAAGAAGAGATCGCGCGCTACTCCGCGACGCGCCACGCCGTCGGGTGCGCTTCCGGCTCGGACGCGCTCCTGCTCGCGCTCATGGCTCTCGACCTCAAGGCGGGTGACGAAGTAATCACGACGCCCTTCAGTTTCTTCGCCACCGCGAGCGCAATCACGCGCACCGGCGCAACGCCCGTCTTCGTCGACATCGAACCGCGCACCTACAATCTCGACCCCGCGCTCGTCGAAGCCGCCATCAACGAACGCACGCGCGCCATCATGCCCGTCCATCTCTACGGCCAGTGCGCTGCGATGGATGCGCTCTCGGAAGTTGCCGCGCGCCACGCTCTGCCCGTCATCGAAGACGCGGCACAGGCCATCGGCGCGGAAGACGGCGGGCGGCGCGCCGGGTCGCTTGGCCGGATAGGTTGTTTCAGTTTCTACCCGACGAAGAACCTCGGCGGCGCGGGCGACGGCGGCATGCTCACCACCGACGACGATGCGCTCGCCGAACGACTCCGCCGCCTGCGCACACACGGCGGCGCGACCGAATACCTGCACACCGAGATCGGCATCAACAGCCGTCTCGACGCGTTACAGGCCGCCGTTCTGCGCGTCAAACTCCCGCACCTCGATGCATGGTCGCAGGCGCGGCGCGAACGCGCGGAGACTTATTCGCTCCTCCTGACAAACGCTCATCTCCGTTTCAATTTGCGCGCCCCGTTCATACGCGACAACGTCCGCCACATCTTTCACCAGTTCGTCGTGCGCGTCCCCGAACACCGCGACGCGCTCGTCGAGCATTTGAAGGCGCACGGCGTCGGCATCAAAATTTACTACCCCGTGCCGCTGCACATGCAGGAGTGCTTTCGTTATCTCGGCTACGAACCGGGCGCGCTGCCCGAAGCCGAACGCGCCGCGCGCGAAACGCTCGCCCTCCCCATCTACCCCGAACTGCGCCTCGAACAACAACAATACGTGGTTGACGTGCTCGGTCGCTTTCGACCCTGACCGGCGACGGGATGAATTCGGCGGCGCGATCAATTACCTTATAGGCGGGGCCTGTCCCCGCCCTTTAATGTTCAAAACATACGGGCGGCGATAAGCCCCGCCCACAATTTTATTCGGAGAAAAACATTTGACGAAGAAGGCATTAATCACAGGCATCACCGGGCAGGACGGCAGCTATCTGGCCGAACACCTCCTCTCGCTCGGTTACGAAGTTCACGGCCTCGTCCGCCGCGTCGCGCTCGAAGACCCTTCCCGCCGCTTCGCTCGCATCGCACACTTGCTCGACCGCGTCACCCTCCACCCGGCCAGTCTGGA
>Ga0307513_10002054_pt1 | contig 28311 bp, 39 predicted proteins | sample 15_EM_MG_FD_202174 | JGI IMG/M metagenome (GOLD analysis project Ga0307513, IMG submission 202174) | Populus trichocarpa ectomycorrhiza microbial communities from riparian zone in the Pacific Northwest, United States - 15_EM | ecosystem: Host-associated > Plants > Roots > Unclassified | place... | reverse complement strand
CCGGCTACTTGTTTGGATAAATATCGGAAGCGATCTCACCCCCTGAATCCTTGGCGCCAAGCAGGTGGAACGCGTCCGGATACTTTTGAAAAATGCAAGTACAAGTACCAGTATGATGATGCTACCGGTAGTACATATATACAGCGTTAAAAGAATGTATAGCGATAAAAGGGAATCCACAATTCATGGCACCAGTACCGGTAGACTGTCAGCCCCTCTAGGACAGCCGAATTCTCCACATACTTGTACACCCATGTTACGGCTCCGTGCATGTCAAATCAAGCATTTTTCGTAAGTCCGCCACGAAAACGATTGAAATATACTGTACACCCCGAAAGACTCGATCATAAGTAGTAGCAAGCACAAAGAGCCCATCTAAAATCCAGAAAATAATAAAAAATGTTTAGAGTATAATACAAATGTTGAAATTGATTATACAAGTGCTACAGCACCTTATGTAGTTTTCCTTCCGAAATAGGCTGTCATCTTGGCCATTCCCCTCGTGTCGGCCTTCTGTAGCTCCTTAGTAGCACGGCTAACACTCTTCTTCTTCTTCTTTTCCGCCTCTTCTGCTTCCTTCCTCTTACGTTTTCGATCGACAACCCCTTCCTCATCTTCATAGTTTCGTTTGAGTGTAAAGTCGTCCGAACGCATTGCCGTTGCCTCTCGACGACTTTTGGCCAATTCCGAGAGGTAATCGTCCAAAGGCGTGAAATCATGCGACTTCTGCAGACGATTAGAGAGCACCTCTGCAATATAGATAGATAGATAGTTATTTGATATGAACTCGCTTGCGACTCGTATGCGTAGGAGATCCGTAACCTCTTGCGAAGCCTCTGCGAGCCGGGGTCTCGCGGCCTGTGAACCTGGAGGGGTAGAGAGAGCTTCCGCCTCCCCCGCAGCAGCCTCCCCGTCACCCCCTCCCCTCCCTGCGTCGTTATCCTCCTTTTTCTTGATACCTCTAACTTCCAATTCCTTTACACTCCCAGCATCCTTCTTCTGCTCGGCCTCATCTGCCATAATCTCAGCCATTGGCCTAGTCAAGGGCTTCTGAACAAACTCCTCCTCCATGGTGGTCGGCAATCCCCCTTTCGCCATCCGGATGCATTTCCCATCCAAAACCTTCATGAGCTTCTCCCGCGATGGTTTGTAGGCCTTCTCATCTCCAACGTCCACACTCTCACAAACAGCCACAAGTCTCTTCTCGGTAACCTGTGACCTGACGACCAACCCCCAATCCCCCTCTTCCTCTTTGGCAATCTCCTCAAATAGATCTTCCATTGGAAGAAACCTGTTAATCGCATCGGCTGCGTCGGCGGGGAATAACCGGGGCAAAAGCATGAATAGTGGATCCATAGGTGTGCAGATGTACATGCTGCCATCTTGTAGTATCTGACCATTCCCGAGCCATTTAGGTGGACTGGATGGCTCAGATGGGGGGGTAAGAAGCCATGAGCGAGGTGTTGAAGTGGGTGCAGTGAGCTTGGTGATTTCGTGCAGGCCCTGGGCTGGATGGACCAAGTAACGGGTTGGCACGAGAGTGCGTGGGTGGGGGAGAGTTATTATTTTTAGGTCGGTAGAGGGGAGAGCCGAAGGGAGGAGAACAATATGCGGCGGTTTTATTGTAGACATCGCGGGATTTTTGAATTGGGTTCAAGCCCGAGTGTATTCTCGGGAAGGCCCAGCCAAAGATTAAAGGGAGGACGCGTGGTGAAAGCAGCTGTCGCGTCGCGGCTATCACAAAGCTCACCACAGGTCACTCGAAAGTTTGGTTAAACCAAGATCTTGGCGTGCACACTGCTCTTTATGATCGAGCCCAGCAGGAACAGTGACCACTGCCAACCCTCCAAGCTCCAGATCGAGAGCCCAGAGAGGTGTTAACCCCGATAGATTTATAGTTCACGTTAGGTTCTTCGCTCTTCATCTGAGTATACAAGAATGGGAGACCACAAGGTACTCGTCAATTCCAAGAGTACTCTGAAACCCTGTTGCCAAGACCCTCAGATTTAGGTGCACAGATTCGGATTAATAATCTAGAATTGGTGAGAAGGTAGACTAGAGAAGAGAAGATCACACTCCTCTGGGCAGGAAAACGGGGGAAACCACTGCCTTGGCGCTTGGTAGATATAATGCCCGGACCTCCGACTTGTTGGTGGGTTTGGCTCTCAGAAATCATTACACCTACCTGTAAGACCATCAAACCATGCAGTTATTCTCATGCAACCTAACCTAATAACCACCCTGTGATGGTTGTGTGGCGGCGGTACACCATCGACACTATGATCTCTCTTTACGAGCGGTGGGACATATCCATGGTTGAGAGCCTGATTTGGCCACAGTATGGGGTGCTATAATAGCTATATGCAGTGGTGGAGACTTGGCTAATGATGTTGAAACCACGACACCGGTAGCATTGCGGGCGATGAGATCTCAAAAGAGGGTGGTGTCAACAATTCGCGTCTTGTAGAGGCGTTGCGTCTTATCGGATATCCTAAGCGCTTGCATGAGATCTTTGGAAATTGCAGAAGCGAGTTCGGCTTTCTTCCTTGCGGCAAGCGTGCCCTTCCCCCTATTTCCAAGCACCAAGTGCAAGTTCCCGATTGACATCCTATGAAGGGGCTCCGTCCACGCCCTGCTCCCAAACCTAATCTGAGGCCAGGGCAAAGCCCTTTGTCCCTAGCGCCGGACTGTCATTTCTCTCACAAACTACCCACAACCGCCCGCCATTTCTCAATATTGGTAAGCGAACTACGCCAAGCCCTTGATTTGAAATACACCAAAATTCCTCCCGTCACTAAAATTCCCTCCTTGTCCATCGCCGTTATTATCACCAACTTCACACCTTTTCACTCATCCACACAGAATATTAGAAAGATGGCCCGCAGACCTGCTCGCTGCTACCGCTACTGCAAGAGTAAGTTTGATAGTTTTCTTGGGATTTGCTTCTTGGGGGCATTTCGGATGGGGGGAATACAGAAGGAGTGGAGAGTGGCATCTGAGTGGCGGTGTTGTAGCGGGATGAGAAGATTCGCTCCCTTTTGCTCCGTCTGCTATATGGCGGCTATCATAGGGCTCAGGGGGATTTTGGGGATAGGTTATGGATGCTAATGGGTTTTATCTTCTAGACAAGCCCTACCCCAAGTCACGCTTCAACCGTGGTGTTCCTGACCCCAAGATTCGTATCTTCGATTTGGGACGCAAGCGTGCTGGTGTTGACGAGTTCCCTCTTTGCGTTCACTTGGTTTCTAACGAGTACGAACAACTTTCTTCTGAGGTATGGGCTATTCCTCATCTGCCGATAGGAGTTAGGGGGGGTGCGGTGGGGGTATTCGGTGAAAGCTGGTGGGAGCGAGAATCTAATTTTGGTCTACATATTAGGCTCTCGAAGCTGCCCGTATTTGTGCCAACAAGTATCTTGTCAAGATTGCCGGAAAGGATGGTTTTCACATGAGAGTGCGGTATGTATCTCATATTTTGCTCGCATTGTGGGTTATGCTAACGCACAACTCAAGTGCTCACCCCTTCCACGTCATTCGTATCAACAAGATGTTGTCTTGTGCTGGGGCCGATAGACTGCAAACTGGTATGCGTGGTGCCTGGGGTAAGCCTAATGGTACTGTCGCCCGTGTCAACATTGGTCAGATCATTCTGTCCGTGAGGACACGTGATACGCACCGTGCAACTGCTATCGAGGCTCTAAGGAGATCTCAATATAAGTATTTCCTCCAACCTACCCAGGCTTTATGTGTATGCACAGTGTTAATATACCTTTAGGTTCCCCGGCCGCCAAAAGATCATTGTCTCCAAGAACTGGGGATTTACTCCCCTTCGCCGCGACGAGTACCTCGAGAAGCGCCGGGCTGGTGAGGTCAAGGTTGACGGAGCATACGTTCAGTTCTTGAGACCTCACGGCCAGCTGGAGGACAACATGCGCAGGTTCCCTGAGGCGTTTGCTGCTTAAATTCATTGATAATCAGGTCGGGTGGTGGTGTGAGTCTTTTGTATGTGGCATAAAAGCGTTCATGGCAAATACACGGAACTCGAGATGAAATGATGAGTGGTGGATCGTAGAATTAGTTGATTGATTGTGCGGCACTATAGCGCCGCTGGGTAGAGTGGCCGTGTAATGTGCATATGGCACGGATAGCTCTATAAGGACATAGGGGAACACCTAAAAATGCATGTCCACACCAATGCTAATCCAAACATAAAAGTAGAAATCCTAAGGTTACTTATCTATCTCCGGCGAATTCCCCCCCTCTAGCTCGCCCATGAACCCCTCCAACCAAGTCCCCCCAACCTTCCCCCTGCGCTTCTTCCTGACTTCCTCCTTCCGCCTCTCCAAATCCTCCTTCCTCTTCCTCTTCTTTTCAGCCATTCTCTCCCTTTCCCTCTCTGTTCGTCTCCTCTCCTCATCCAGCTCCTGAAACTCCCTCTTCCTATCCCCTTCATCCTTGCTAAACCGATAAAACCCAACCCCCTTTGTGCGCACCTCCCCATCGGCATCATAGTGCACTTCCTCAAACCCCTCTTTCTCAGCGGGCATTGCCGCAGCGAGCATGTCCGCCGTAGGAACCGAGGAGAAATTCGCCGTCTGGAAAGCCCCGGTCTGTATTCTCGGTCCATAGGAGATTGATTCTGGAGGCGGTTGTGCGGCAAGGTGGTGGTGGGCTTGGGAAGGGGGGATTTGCTGGTCTTGCGCTCGTTGTTTGGTGCGGGCTTCACGACGGAGTATGCGGGCGAGGGATTTTTTAGAGACTTTTCGGGTGCGGCCTAAGTCGTCTATGTGCTCTACCATTTCCCCTCCTCCGCCCCCCTCCTCCTCCTCATCGTCGTCGGAAGAGGCGGAAGAATGAAACTCGGGCTCACCCTCTTCAACCCACTTTCTATCAAAATCCACCAATCCATCCTCTTCCTCCCCATCCCCTCCACCACCACCCTTCCGCAACCGCTCGTAAACCCCCGCCTTAGCAATCAATTTCTTGCGACTCCGGGCCAATTCCCGCTCGTCTACATCGCCGCCTATGTCCCGGCTCGTCGTCCTGCCGGCTTCGTCCCTCGCTGCACGTGCCGCGACCCCCCGGTTCGAGAGTGGCTTTTGCGATGGCTTCGTACGGGACTGGCGTGGGCGGGCTCGTGCTAGAGAGAGTTCGGTTGCTAGCGCGTGGATGGAAGATTGGGAGAGGGGGATTGGGTTCGGTTTTGATTTTGGGCGCGGGACGCCGTAGAGGGACATTTTTGTTTTTCTTCTTCTTCTTGCGTTGGTTTGGCGGTGTGGTGTGGGTTGGGGTTGGGAGGATGGTGGCGGCGGTGGTTGTGGGGATCAGTCCTCTACACGTATAATAGCGGCTTGGTACGTACCGTGCGGGTGGTGGAGTTAAGCTCTTAGCGTCGGAAGTGTGATGGTGGTGGTTGCGGTGGGAAGTGAATGGTGTGGCTAGAATGATGGTGGGAGTTGGTAGGTGTGGCAGAGTATTATCAGAGGGCCTTCTCGACCGCCGGTATTTAGAAAACCGTGTTTGCTCCAGCCACTGCGTCAAGAGTTGGGGAGACTTTCCTTTCCTTAGTTCCCCGTACCGGTCGTATAAATATAAACGGCCTACTATATTCGTCTACGCAATTCACTTCACGTGCAATTTCGACAAAGCAGGCCAGAGTTTGGCTGACTTTTTTTCTTTCTTTTTCGCAATACTTATTCCATTTCAGTTTCTATGCGAAGAAGTGTCTACCAGTCCCCTACCATGTCCAAATGCCTCCTTCAAAACGACGACATGTGGCGCATAACCTACAGTAAACCTCTGCTCATCAACCCTCGATCCTCATTCACCCACTTCCCACATCCACCCATAATATATATATCACACCGAGCTCCACATAATCCTTCCGAAATCCTTCACCCAAAAAAATAGCCTTGTAGCCTTCCTGCCCCAACCTTCAAGGTATCCCCTGCTGGTCCTACAATTTCCTTCCCCAAAAACCACTCCAAAATATCCCACTCTATCATACTCCCGCCATTAATCTGTACTACCGGTAGTCCCACTTTGTATCGCTCACAAAACCACTACTCTTGGGAACACAGCCATGCTTAGTATGCGAATAAGCCCAGTGCACTACCCGGAAGAGTAACTATATCTGTTACCGTGGAAAACAGTCCGTATTGTCCATCATGGCTTCAGAAAAAGCGGAGGCCCGGCGATAATACCTATCATGACTGGCTATGTTGGTGCTCCATTGGTAGGACAGTCAAGGCGGGACTTGCACTATGAGGAGTAAAACCTTTCTGTGAGCGGTCGCGGTGGGCGCTCGACGAGCTTACGGCTCATACTCCAAGCACAGGCACCACCAGGGAAGATGCTTTCGTCCGAGATAGGAATTAACTGTTTGCTAACTTTGTCGTGGGTACTGGTACGACGATACTTATGCCTTTGATCTTGAGTTAACCCGTGGTCATTGACCTCGCTAAAAAGAGGAAGAAAAAGGTGAGAAAAACCCCTCTGAAACTTCCCCTAGGTGATCTCCCTTCGTCTGCACCCTCATTTGGCGCAAATGCGGAGACTTGTACAAGGATATAACGACAGATAGGGAGGGCCACGAGTCTTGGGTATAACCCGACCAATGATTCTTTGAAGAGGATCTCTCATGATGCCAGGAGACTTTTGGCAGGATGTTTTGTCCCTCATTCTCCGCACTAGACAGGTTAGCCAAACTGTTAGTTCAAGCGCCAAAAACCTACGAAGGAATTGAACAACCCAAACAAACCTCTCCACACCGCACCAGCGCCGTAAGGACCTGGATGAACGGACCCTGTGCTAGGACGTTGGAGTTGCCTCTCCTACAGTAGTAGGGTCGGTGTTTTTCCTTTTCGTCTTAGAGAGCAGGTTTTTGATGTGCTTTTCGCCCAGTTTCCAGGAGGAAATCTTGGACTGCCCGGTCCATGGTTCGTTTATTCGAGTCCTTACGCTATCACTCACTGACAACACCATAAAGCTCAATCCAAACCAAACCAAACCCAGCCGCTGCCAATATGATACAAATCCTACATCACCACCCAGACAGACAATCGCGCTGTGCGGTGCGCGCGCCACACTGTCTCACTCCCTTCCCAGGAAATCAAAACGCCCATTCGTACATCCACACCATAGCCAAATGAAATAAATAACATAAAAAAGAGCAACAAAGAAAGAACCATAATTACAGTAGCCACCATCACCACCACACTATCCCCATGTTATAAGCACACACACGCCGCGATACGAGAATAATTAATGGCATCATGCTTCTTGCAGAAACCCCAGAACAAGTACAAGCATAAAAAAGGGGGGTAAATACGGTATCATAAATAAACAATGACAATCGGAATAATAAGTAATTAATCAGTAATGACGCTATATATAAAAAAGAAGAAAATAGAGAAATAACTAATTAAGTAAAGCTTTTAAGGGAGGAGAAAGAAGGAAAGAAAGGAGGATTCTATACAGAACTAATTAATCAATTACTCATCAATAACTTGGTCAGAGCCCACCGCCTGTGGCATCCCGGTAGTCGTGACACGCCATGAGTATGAAAGCGTTTTCAAGAAAATAGCCTTACAGGATCCAATGATCGTGAGGAAGAATGCGGAGGTGAGGTTCATGGCTGCGACGCTTCCGTGCTGGATCATCCACGCGCTGCCATTAAATATGAATTTCGCCGGCCTGAGGATTGCGTGGGAGAAGAGTGCTCCAAATTCTGGGGGTGGTTTGCGTTCGATAGCAACGGACGAATATGATGGGGGCATGGAATGAAGGCTAGTAAAGATTGAGCATCAGTCTATGTCCGTTGGGTATGTTTGTTGTGCTGTAACAATGAATAACCGGGGTAGGGACTAGAACTTACAACACTGCTAATTCGAGGAGATACCAGACAATCACAACCAAAAAAGCTATAAAACCCCATTTCACCAGCCATTTGCTCCAAGGAAGTGGAGTGCCAAGAAGGGCCACCTTCTGCCTCATCCTGCGCTCTAGTATCAGACGTTGTTTTTGTTGCTCCTTGCGAAGTCTTCTCATATATTCCTTTCTCTGAGTAGCGTCATCCCAGCATTCACTGATATCCCCGCTCGATCCGGTCCCGTCCAAGTGGCTCTCCAGTACCTCGAGACCCCTATTAGCTGACCGTACCTCCAACTGGAGCGTTCGGAGACGATTCATCAACTTCTCCTGTACTGCACGTTCTTGCTCCCACACATGGTCACCAGCCTCGGCTTCAACTCGTGGCCTGACTTTTAGCTTTTGCGCTGCCGGTGGTTTATGTGTCGGTAGACCGGCGAGCAAGAGTGCTGTGTCATCCTCCTCCTCGTCATCCACCGGGGAAAAAAGCGCAGAAAAATCTCGGTCGTTGTCCAGAAGGTATTGGAGAGAATCAACGTCAGAGTCTTCTTCCTCCAAAGGGGACTTTCTCGCCGGCTTGAATTCTTGTAAACCTTGGGGAACCGTAGCGTTTTTCCTTCGAGTATCCCTACGCTTGGATGGGGACGGAGTAGGTGTGTATCTAGACGTCTGCATGTTACCTGCTCTCGAGGCTGGCGCAAGGTCTTCGTAATCATCTTCTGAGGGGCGCTTCAAGAAGCTCTGAGGGGATGATTCTTGCGCATATGCCTCAAAGTTTAGATCCTTATAATTGTTTGCGTTTAATGTCGACTCATTAGTACTCGATACTCTAGAATTTCGCTTCTTATCACGTGCTCGTTTTCGGGATGAAAAATCGGCCCCAGTATCCGAGTCGGAAGTCCTCCAATCGCTTGTGCTCGAGCTCCGACTAGTGCGCGATTCCATTCGCGCCGCCCCAAGGGTTTCCACTGGGATGGGCTGCTTGGGATTCGCGTCGGTCGCTAAAGCCTCACTCGGGGCAACCTCTAGTGAGCCCTCCACTTCCATAGCTGAAGTCGTAGAGACCGGCCGAGAGGTAGGTTTGCCTCTAGCAGTAGTTCCTCTAACTGATGCGGCACTCGAGGATCTATTCCGCTCATCCCTGGCTTTCCCAACACCTCGCTCGCTAGAGAATGTACGACTGATAGAGGATGTGGTGGCATTTCTCTTGTGTGATGGTTTTTGGGATTGTTGTTTAGCAGCAATTGGTGAGACATCAGGTTTAGAAATGTGTCCCTTGTCCCTTCGAGAAAACTGCTGATCGGGGCTTGGACTGGAAAGGGCCGAGGCAGCTTGTCGTGGGGCTTTAGAATCTTTGGGCGAAGAATTGGCCCGCGGAGAACTGCGCAAAGCGGATATAGGGCCCGCTGCTGTACCGACTGATGATCCATGCCTAGAAGCGTTTGATGGTGAACCTAAATGCTGTTTCCCATGATTGTCGCTTTGCTCCTGGGCAGACCTCGCCTTCTCCTCCGCCCGAATTGTTGTATTGCGGAAAGGCAACACCTGGCTGCTAGTCGCAGATGCCAATATAGGCCTGTTGCCTAGTACCGAGTCCCCATTTCCTTCAGTAGATCTCACCTTTTCCCTAGATCCTTCTACAGTGGGCTGTGAGAATTTGCCATCCTTATTATCTCCATAATTGCTAAAGCCCATGTCCATAGATCCCGAAGCACTGTATTTGTGCCTCAATAGTGACCGCTCTGGCCTGCTTCCAAGGGTCCCACTCATAGTCCCCTGTACAATGGCTTCTGCGCCATCATCAGTCTTTCGGATTGGATCTGAGTAGGTACTGGCAAGACTCCTGGATCTATCTCTCGAAGTGCGCACACTGCCTCCATACTCTTCAGGGGTCGAGGACGTCATTATTGTATCCTCCCGGAAGCTTTGTGATGTGAATTTCTGGGGTGTGGAATTGATTGTTTGGTAGGGAGCAGCGTGTGTCTTTGGTACCGGATCGTCCAAATCGCTGCGTTGCACCGCTTCTTGGTCGCGTAGGGCTTGTTCTGTAAGACGCCCTGTGTAGGCACCGCCCAAATCTTTACTTTGCGAAGATGATCGAGGATATGTTGATTGGCGGCACGGGGGTGGAACGAAAGGGCGGCGGCTGTTTTCCGGGGAGCAAAGGCGGCGGACGCGTGGTTGGCCACCCGAGTCAGCGGAAGCAACACTTGCGGAATCAATAGATAAAGTGTCGAAACCGCCCGGTTGTGTGTTTGAAGAATCTGGTAAACTGCTCGGTTTTTTCGGTGGATGATATGACGGCGGGGGTGATGGGGAGAGAGCTGACAGGCTCGGGGAGTCGGAGCCGGGTGTTTTGTGTATGTGGTGCAGGAGATCTCTCGAGTCCGAAGCGGCCCTTGAATGACCATTTGCCCTATTCCCTGAAATAGAAGCACCAGAAATATTGCGTGCAGAAAGTGCAGTGGCGGCACCTGAACTTGTGCGCCTACCTGGTTTGCTGCCGGGGCTCGTGGTATGGAGCATCTATTTTGCGTGTGTGTGTGGGTGATACCGGTACTGCTAGTGTTGCTGTTGCTATTGCTGCTGCTGTGTGGCTGTAGGCTCTGTGTGTGTGATTACTGCGATCCCATACAGTATGGTACAGTTGGGGTACTGGTGCCTGGTTCTGTACGAGAGCCAATGTGGGCACCGTAGGGGATAATATGAAAGAGAAAGGTAGATGCCGGCACAAGTGAGGACTCGGTACGTTGTACTCGAGTATACACCACCCGAGCGCTTATAACTGCATGCCCTGGGTATATGTAAGCACGGGTACTTGAGCAGGGCATATCGCATAGTGTACCGGGAGGCTGCTCGTGACGGTGCTCTTCACCGTCGGGGCCGACGAATGAGAGTGGTTGCTACGGACATCTCGCTAGACTATTATTGGTTAGTCGAATTGGAGGGAACCATCGCTCGGTGAAGAGTCTAAAGACCTTCCAATTCGAGGAAAACAATGGAATTGATGAACTTTGTTTTCTTTCTTCCCCCTTTCCTAATGAGACATCAAGGAACACCGGTAGCGTATGGCCGCCCACCCGGTGGCAGGAACAATTGAATAATGAGGTTTTAGAGGATTGCCGATAATCCAGCAGCTCATATTTGCCCTCAGCGCGAAAAGCACTGCCAAGCAGGTAGGGCAATTTTATGCTACGGGAAACACAACAGGGTTACTGTTCTGTACTGTACGTACAGTGCTGTGCGAGCGCAGCATGGTACTGGCTAATGCTTGTACTGTACAGAACTCGTACATCCAGCGGCTACTATACCGGTACTCAGCGAGCCAATCGCCACCGTGCACAATATCTTACCCGACCAGCAACCGTATTCCTAGTTTTGCCCTTGATCCATCGAGTCCCCCTGAGTATGCTGTGATATGTAGTGTGTGTAGGGTATGGCACAACATGTCCTCGAGATTGGCAGAGTCGAAGGTCGAGTGATACCACCATGACACCCCTGGAAGTTGGAGAGGAATGTATCGCACCGTGCCGGCGTTGCAACACTGGAACTATGAAGAAATGAAATGTATGGCATGCAATCCATGATTTGTATGTCAGAAGTTTGCCCTCCCATTCTTCCCAGTACGTATCACACGGTAATGTCTCTTTTTGCCTCTCTCTTCCTTCCCTCCCTGCTGATCAACGCATTCAGCCTTCCTCTTGGCACTTTTGCGCGCCTCGCTTCGGGAAGTCTGAGACACCATGCTTACTAACCTGTATATTTTCTTCCAATCAGGTTTTTCTCAAGCACAGACCATTGGCGGAAAAGTAAATATCTTTGCTTCCTTTAGGAATTTAACGGATCTGTGTATTATCGATTCCGATACATTTCGAGTCCATACCTTTGGTGACCCTTCCTACGTTCTTTTGTATAGATTGAAAGTCAGTCTAGCTGCCCCATACATTTTTTCGAACTGCCTGCTTCCTCAACCATGGCGGCCATTTCTGCTTCTCCTCCGTTTCTCCTTTACCTGCGCTGGGGTTAGGGGAGTATGAGGAATTCACGGTGGTGATTGGTTGTGGTAGCCCCTCCACTTTAACCCTTCAGGCATTTTGGTGGTGGGTGCGTCCTGGTAGTTTTGGTGTGGTAGCCCGAAGTGATGTGGGTTGCTTGCCAGCCGCTCACAGCATAAGGTCTCCCACTCCCACTGTTTTCTCCCATACTGCTCGCTCTCACACAACTCCTTTCCCCCCCATACAAACTCGCCTCGCAGTAAGTCTCCTCCCATACTATCGCTCTGCCCTCTACCAAAAAATTTCCTACAGCAAAAAAAAAACCTACTCCCTTTTCGCTGCTGCTTCCTGCGATAAGATAAAAATCTCTAGTGACCCGGGCAACCTAACTGACCATCAATTTCGAAAAAAACACAGAACTCTTTCATCTTTGTTAATTCTTTAAAGTCTTCTTGTTGCAATCGCTTCTAAAGGTTTGTCTTTCCCCTCCTCTCTGTCGTGATCCATTTTCGTTTTTCATTTCGCTCTTCTCCCATACCTTCCCTTCCTTCCCTTGAACTCTACCTCCACACACGCAAACTTCATTACCGCGTAACGGTATCAACGCTTTTGTACCGCGCGGTATAATACTTCCTTCATTTTTCACTTTATAAAAAGCTACCCGAACCCTTCTTCTCATTTTTCTTCAACATTTCTTTCTCTCTCGAGACTTGGGAGGAGAAGGAAAAAAAAAAGAAATAAAGGAGCAAAGAAAAGAGCCCTATCCCAATCCCATCTTCGTTTCTCTTCTCAACCACAACTCGCTAAGCTCACGCGTTTGCTCGCTACTCCAGTACTCGTTGCCATATCTTTAGTACCATCTTCATAATGCCTAAAACTGAGCGTATTCGAAAGCCCGCCAAAGCTGCCAAGAAGAAGAAGGGTATGTATTCTTTCTTTCTTTCCCTTCTGCTGTGTAACTCCTTTCATCCTTTCATAATAGCTCCGACTTTTTTATTGGCAAACAATTCGTACATGTATCTACCTTTTCTGTTGTAGCCTTTAGCACTAACTTTTCTGTCATTCTAGATCCCAATGCCCCTAAACGTGGTCTCTCTGCCTATATGTTCTTCGCGAACGAACAGCGTGAAAATGTCAGAAATGACAATCCTGGAATTGCATTTGGTAAGTTTTCTCGTCTTCACATTACATTCTAATATTCTAACTTGTCTTGTAGGGCAGGTTGGCAAAGTCTTAGGTGAACGCTGGAAGGCTTTGTCCGATAAGCAGCGCCAACCGTACGAAGCCAAAGCGGCCGCAGACAAGAAGCGATATGAAGACGAGAAGGCCGCGTATAACGTAAGTGATCCTCTTGAGCTCTAACCAGTGAGCATTCCCTGCATCCATCCCTGACAGTATCTGACTAACTCGTTCACCTTACAGGCACAGGGAGGTCCTGAGGAAGAGGAGGACGACGAATAGTCACTTTATCCTTGGTCTTAGCTCTCTTGACATCTGTTCACCCGTTTTTCAGCTCATGGAATAACCATGCTTCTTCTCTTTACCTACACAATACCAAAAGCAAAAAAACAATGTCAACCATTCTCAATCCCCCTTTTCTTGAGAGATGATATACCAATATCAAAATTTGTTGTGGTCGTAGAAGTGGGGTTTTTTCTATCTGCGTGCGCATGCTGGCTACGGTGTGTTTGGTTGGTTCCTTTTATGTCTCTTAATGAGTGTATGTGGCGATTGAGACGAAAGGGCCTATTTGTTGAGTTGGGCAACTCGATGAATTGTTCTGTATTTTAGTCCCCAGTCTTCTTATCACACCTTATTTCTCCCTGGCTTTGATTTTTATTTTCGCTTATTTACAAGTATGTTTTTTTTTCTCTCTAAATGGACTTTCGTGGGGCTTTGGGAGGGGCAGGGATTAGTTGGTTTGACATTACACACTGGATGGTAGTTGAGGAATATGGTGGAACAATGGGAAATGATCATAGCGGAATGAAAAGGCATGGACTGAATTAATGGGGTTCGGTGATGATTGTTATTGTGACGCGTGGGGCTCGGGCGTAACGCGTCCCTTGCCGGTCGCGGCATGTGACATTCGCGTGATCTGAGGCAGACACGGGCTTGAATCAAGTTGATTGGCGGGTTGCGTCAATCTAAACTAAATAGGGTCGACGCATCGTGGGGAGGGGTGGTGAAGGATTGATGATTGATCCACAATGCATTTCATGGTAAAGAGCTGTTTTCCTTTGCTTTTGGGCTAAACTAAGATGTATCCATAACGGTGTTGTGTGAAGGGACGTTGAAGTTACAGGTGTGTTTGATTCCCCCCGCTTCCGGGGAGGGAAGAGAGAAGGAATGAACGGATAGATGGAAGGGAGGGAAGGGAAAGCGGAGAGTAAGGGGGAGGAGAGAAGAGAATATGGAAGGGGCGATCAGTAAGTGGCTGGCCTTTTCCTCCCCTTTTTTCCTCGTTTCCTCAACGCTTTACAAGCATCGACAAACGCAAAGTTGTGGGGAATGGACGCTTTCGCAGACTCCTAAGATACTGTGTCACTCGCTATTTTATGATACTCGAGCACTATACTTGTACATGCAAGGGAAGGTGGCGACAAACTATTGCAACTATGGTGTGAGGAGTATCGGAGTTCGTGGCGGTGGTAGTGGTGATGGTGGTGGTGATGATGATGTCCGCGGTTTTGGGTGTTTCGGTTCGATACGTGCCTCCCTGATCTTGTACGATAGGTTTTTATTATTGTTGTATTGTCGTTATTTTGCTTTCACTGTTCTGATTGCTTGGTAAGTTAAGCGCCTCGAGGCTAATTTTCTTGGATAGTGACATTCGTTTTTATCAGAGCCTGATGCTGTTTGACACGTTTCTCTCCATGAGCGCTTTTTCATAAAAATCCTGGATATGCGTACTGTACGGTGCTGGTATACTGTTTTAATGAGCTTTGCGTAAGTTAAGTCCTGTTGCGAACTATCGCCCAGGGATCTGGCTCTACAGTAGCGAATCTTTCGATTGCGGTTGAATATCTGTCAATTGGGTTATACCGCCGCTTTGTAATCTGGCTTTTCATGGCGAGGCGAAAGTTATATTGGACCTTGAACCGTTCATCGCCAACACGTATCTGGCAGACAAATCCCTCTCTCTCGTTCTCCAATATTAGGGGCACCACGTTGCGTTTAACTTTGTCGGTCCTATTGGTACGTGGTAACTGTGGAGTCCGCATCCTTAGCAACGGAGCACTGGCTACAGCACCGCCCCCCCCCCCCCATGAATGGTCTTTTCTAACCTAAAAACTTCCCTAGAGGAAGAGAGGCGAATGAATGGTACTTGTATCTAGATGTTTATCTCCTCGACCCCTCTTCTGCTTCGAATCGAATCGATTTCTCACTATAGAAGCTCTACGAGGGATCAGGAGACATGATTCCGGAGTGAGATTGCGAGCTTTTTTGTTTGCTTGCTCGCTATTCCTTCCGAGCCTTTCGTTCCCTTTCGTTCCCTTTCGTTCCCTATCCGTTTTATATTGGGAGGAAAGAAGGAGAAAAAAACAAAAAAACAAAAAACAATAACGGGGGAGGCATTATGAAAATAGAGAACCTCTCACTATGTGCATTTATACATTGTGGCATGCTCTGGCCTGTGCTTGGGTCCTTGAGCAAGTGATTCTGCCGCCATCCTCAGCTGGGGGAGTCAATCATCAATGACATAATGAGGCCAGCCACCTCCTTTGTGACCCGGGAGAATTATTCGGCATGTTCTAAAACTTCTTCTAAGGCATACATCACGAGAAACTGATATCGGGGTTTGGGGAGGAGACCCGCTTGCCTACTGATGAGATTTACTCGATTTATTGGGGCGGGCACGCGGAGATAGATGAAACGGCCGGTCGATCCATTGGAAAGAATCCAATCATGGGGAGCCTTACTGCTGATGTGGTGGAAATCAAGAAATGGCATCAGAATCCGGCATTCCAGTACGATACCCTAATTGCTGCAGAGGAACCGTGGCCCTATGAAAAAGTACCCCGCCGGCAACCCCTCCTGCAAAAGGATACAAGTACGGTGCTCGTACCAAACATCGGTCTGAACTGCAGTTGCGCTTTACCTGCAAAAGCAAAGCTGGTCTGGTTGACAATGTATTGTTCTTCTGGCCACATTTTGGGGGAAGTTCTCGTGAGGAGCGAGGTGCCCGAGTAAGTTAACTCGGGAGCGGATTTTCATACATCGCTCCATATGATTGGGAATTGGCTGTGGCGTCACCATATTTTCCCCGAGAGCTCCCCCGCATATTCGCACACCACCAAGCTGCGTCCGTGAATGATGAGAACCAATGCTCTCTCCACTCGTTTTTTCCATCTTGCCCTCTTTTTTTTTTCTTTCCTCCCTTTTTTGCCGCTTCTTTCCGGAATGACTTCCATATCTTTTTTCGCCCTCCTCGCACAGAGCACAGGCATTGGGCCTTGCTGCTGCGAAATGGTCTGGTCCTCTTGGTGGTCAGACAGGGTTGGTCAATTGGATTGCTGGTATCTCGTGCGTTTACCTACATGACCAACCAGTCAAAATTGATCATCTTTTTTGGCAGTGTTCTTACAACCACTCAGATCTTGAGACTTCTCGCAGAGAACACGCTAGGGTGGGGTGCACTTTTTTGCTTGAGTACAGTACATCTACCACACATAGCTTACCTCCTCACCATACATACCACATACCGCACTCTGGTCAGACACGTCAGAGCCCACCACACCCTTTGAGGAGCCGCATGTGCGTCCCCTCTTTCGCTCGCTGAGCATTTATTCAATTACATTATCTTCCTGGCCCCCCTCCCCCAGTCCGGCCCACCGAAGAGAAAGTTGTTTCTGGCATTGAATTCTCCACTCCGTTCATTCTTACCGTCTATGTTTCCTGGCGACTAAAAAGAACGCCCCTTCTCACCTGCCATTCCGCCATCAAAAGTCTCTTCTTGAAGAAGCCAAGACACAAGGAAGCAAATCTTGTCCCATGGCAGAGCGTTTGGCTGTTTTCGGGGTTTTGGCCCTCTCGTCGCTTGCGGGTGGCACCGCCGACTCTCTCTGTGAATATGCCGATTTGTTGCCCGACTCATCCCGCGATATTCGCAGTGTAGTTAAATGTCTTTATGATATAAGGGGCATCTTAAGGGACCTTGATTTGGCCTTTCAGGATCACCGCTTTAACCGCCTCACTCGAGAGTTGCTGGACGACATCGTGTTGGGAATTGGTAGTTGCTCGAGGTCTCTTCGTGAGCTGGATAACATTGTTGCACGATATACTTCTGGGCGGCGGGTTCCCTCTCCTCGAAGAACATGGCAAGAGATCCAATCTTCTTTTCTTAAAGCCGAGGGCTTTCCTCTAGGCAGTCGCTTAGATGTACACCGGACTTTTTTGCTGCAATTGAAAGGGATTTTGCAATAGTAACCTACCCCGCAACCTCTGTAGTGTCTCACTCTAGGGCTTAGCTGACCTAATCCTAGCAAATCGGGAAACCGAACCGAAATGTCACGACTTCGGGAAGAGATGAAATATTTTGCAGCCAACCAGGAGAGGATAGCGAAGAGAATGAGAGATTTGGAGGAAAGTCAGAGAAGGGCTGCGGAGGAAAAGGCCTATATGGCTCGCTATCCACCAACGCCTCCCTATGGCTCGCCGTCGCGGCGTTCCTCACGCTCTTTCAGCCCTGTGTCTCCGCCTCATTCGGCCGGTGTTGATCCTGTGCGCTACATGACTCCAGCACATGACTCCCGGCCCGTAACGCCAATGGCCCCGAATACCCCAGCAACACCGATATCGCCACCACCTCGAGACCGTAGGTTTGCTCCCCCCCCGGCGCCAACCCCGCTTCCTCCATCACCGCCAGGCCCGAGACTGCGTGGAGGAAATGTGAATGTTAGGCCTGATTGGTGGGCTGGTGTTTTTGATGGGACGGCCGGGTCTACCGGGTTTGCGAATACTGCCAAGTATTGATTCAAGATTCGTTTCCTAGTGAATATTGGCTGATTGTGGTATCAGAACTGCCGAAGGATCACAATGCTTTGGGATGCCGATGGACACACTTAATATGGCTAGAGAAGAGATTGAAATTATCAAAGTGTGAGAAATTTGAGACATTCACTGCTGGCTATCTTCCATGCTGATAGGGCTTTTATATATAGGGAATTTGATAATGACCTTACCCTTCGTCTCTACCGTGATGAAACGACTGAGGCTGCGAAAGTTGTCTGCACAGTTGGTCAGCCATACTCGGGTGGATGGGTTAACGACCGCCGGGGGCACGCTAAATTCCAAACCTTCATCGATGCATCTCTTTTGACTGTATCACGAGCTGGGTCTAGTCTTCATCTTAAGCGCCGCGGGATCCTGTGGGCTTGTTTATATTTCGCCGATATCGAAAGTATGTAACGGAATATTTTCCTCTGCTCTTTTCCTCGGGCTATGTTGATATGTTTGGGAGTAGATATGGTGTTGTTTTACCATACCTTTTTGGCGTTAAGATTCAACGGCCCAAAGGCGCCTACACCAAAAAAATCGGAGTATTGGCTCGACGGAGAAGAGCTGCTTTTTAGCGGGTTAGTTACCATTGCTTAACAGATTTTATGTTTAGTTACTGAATGTGGACAGTGAAATCGACGATGAGGGGTATCCTCACATTTTGAGAGTACTGCAGGACCGGGACTCGGGAGTAGTAAGGTTGGCCTCCGCCAATGTCAAGGGCGAGCAAACCGATGTGACCATTTGGACCGCTTTCAGTGAGCTCTATTCTATAGCTGGATCATAGCAGGAGTATTGGTGCTTACAACTTTGTAGTTACGGATTACATTGGCATTCCTGATTGGCTCCGTTACTCAAGGAGCAATTCAGTTATCCTTAAGGACCTGCGGCAATTTTCGTTTTCGGTCTACTTTGACACCAACACGTGGAAGAATTACGAGCTACGGTTCAGGAATCCAGGAGGTTTGCTCTCTCGCCCCATGAATTGACTATGGTTTAAATTTGTGACTGACAAATGAATTTTAGACGCACGCGCATTTGAGAGGGTCATCAAGGAGATTAGATTGCCTACCTACTCTCGATAATCTTAGCAACCATTTCCTTACCAAAAGTTTAGTAGATATTTGGGTTCTCGCAGGCGCTCATTCGCTTTTTACCTCTCATTTGTTTCACGATTTACGAAGTTACGAGTTCTATGAATTAACGATGGTGTTGAAAGGGTTATCTTTTTTTTCTTGTCTTGCTTGGCTTTTGAGTAAGTTCGTTAGTAGTTGATTCTCCTCGTTCATTTCTCTTCTCTTCTGTTCATTTTTTTTGTGTACTTTGAAGCGGGCGCTTTTAGTTTTTTTTATTGCCATTCTTACTATTACTGTTATTATTGCTTTTATGTATGAGAGAAGGTGGCGAGGGGAGGTGAAGTGGTACGATGTTTGAGTCGGGGGGGGGGGGGGGCGGGTATTACTTTTGTAAATGGCACGATAGTGCAGTCTACGATATCCTACTTTTCATTTGTATATTTTGAAGGGGGTTATGTTTTTAATTATCAAAAATAAGACACTCCTGTGCTATTATCCAGTACAAGTACTCTGGTTAGTTGTATCGAGGCTTCTTTTTGGATTTCAGGCGGTCTTTTTTTTTATTTTCTCCTTAAAGCATTCACTCTTGGGTCACCGAACGGATGGGGACAGGAAGCTCAGGCTCACAAAGAGCTGCAACTCTCTGTTAGAAATCAGCGACAAGTTCGGGCTACCGTATACGAGCACTCCTGACCCCTCCCTCCCCCATGACTCAAAAAACCTTTCCCCCCGAAAAATAAATTTAGTAGGAGAAGGAAATCGACGCTGTGTATCCAATCCGCAGTGCGGGGTTTGCGGGGTTTGCGGGGTCATGGGCAATCGTTACTAACGCACTAGCCTTGTCTTATTTAACAACTTGCGGTATCATAGAAGAAAGAATTGACTCCCACCTGCGCACTCTCACTCTCACTCTCACTCTCACACTCCCTCGCACGGCTCCTGGTAATCAGTTCTTGCAGTTGGCCAATTGGTGATTGATGGTGGATCCCTGCTTATGATACCTGAAATTATTATTTTTGCTTTGCACTTTGTATGAGTAGAGTACCGTACGTACTGTACTCGTACATACATACCGTGCCGTCTCATATAATACAAAGTTGCCCATCAGATCAGAAAGAAAGGAAAAAAGTTTTGTTATTATTATTATTAGGGGCAGTTTTAAATTTAGGTTTTAATCCGCAAAAAAAAGAAACAAAAAAACAAAAATCCCCGAACGGAAAGGTGAATAAATAAATAAGAATCTCACTAGGGGTAAAGATATTGTATTATTTCTTGTGGCTGCACAGCACAAATGGGCACGCTACTTGATACTTGGTACTGGGTAAGTAAGGGAGGAATGGTAACTTTTTTCAGCCACTTTTTTTTTCTTTTTTCTTTTTCTTTCTTTCTTTCTTCTTTATCGTGATGGGTGGTTTATTTGTGGCGCAAGCAGGAAACGTTTGGTTGGCCTGTGGGGTATGATACCGGTATACTCGTACAGTACGATCGTCCGGTCTGCTTTTGCTTGGGGTGGGTGGTGAACCAGTGTAACTTTATATAAAGTCATGGGTGCTGGTCTGTCGGTTGGTTGGTTTGGTTGGCTGGCTGGTCGGCAGGCGGGCAGGCGTCATATTAGTTGCGAATTGTTATGCACTCGAAGAACCAGTTACGGTATGAAAAAATGGTCCTCGTCTTTTTCTTTTTCTTTCTTTCTTTTTTCTTTTTTTCCTTTTTATTGAAAATGACCGCTGCCCTACGGTATCGCATGCATACCATCACCGAAATCTTTTTTTTGCTTGGATCTGGGTATACAGGAATATGCAATAGCAATTCCTTTTTTAAAAAAGCGCTCCTCCGGCAGTAAGAGGGCAAGTTAGTATTATTATGCCCGTGCACGGCAGGCGATGGTGTGGTGGTGGTGGTGGGTATAAGCATGAATGAGGCGTTGGGTAAAATGGGTGAAGGAGGGAGTGAGGAGGGAAAGAAAGAAAGAAAGAAAGGGAGGAAGGTAAGGGAAGGGAGGGAGGAAAGAAGGCTGAGGACGATGGTGATGATGATGATGCCGATGACGATGGTGGTGGATGGATGGATGGGTGAGTGGATTGGTGGGTGGGTGGGTCGGTAGGTTGGGGGGAGTATCATAGTCGAGTAAGGAGGAAGTGAAGATGTGATATGTTTATGATACTGCAGAGAGAATTGAGCAAAGTCGTTGGAGGGTAAAATTACATGTGTTGCGGGTGCTATTTTTTGATGCTCGATGATATAATGAGGTTTTTGCTTGGCTCACCGGGTGGTGGGGTGATGTAGCAGTACGAGTAGTTATGATAGTAGGGGGAGGCGGAGTTTATGTGGGCGACCGTCGCAGGTCGGTAGGGTGGATGATCGGGGATAGGGTAGGGACGATTGCGCCAAGGAGCCTATCTTGACGTTATGTATGATATGATAGAATTGCACTTGGGATGGCTTGGGAGGAACGGACCAAGACAGGAAATACTGGTAAAGGGTATTAGCGGGAAAATACCGTAACGGCTCTTGCGGTACCGTGATGCCGGTTTCTCGTTAAATTGGGTTATTATTATTATTATTATTATTATTATTATATCTCCGGGTAGGGATTGTATCTCCGAAGGGGGCATAGTCTAGGCTGGCTGGCTCTGGCGCACGGCATGAGTGATTGTCGGTGAGGGGAAAACGTCGTTCGTGTGGGAAACTGTTGGGATCTTTGGGGATGAATAGAAAGAAGGAAAGAGGGAGGGAGGGAGGGAGGGAAAGGACTAGGTTATCGGGCATCACTCCTCAGCAGCTATGTATAAGGTCAATTGACTTGCAATTCTTCTCGTTTTGTCCAATACTGGTGTAGATATCGAGTGCATATCTGTCTGTCTTGTGCTGATCCAATATTCGTCCCGGAAAAGCATTTAATACCAAGATCAATAATATAACAACAGCTAGTGGGAGGAAGTAGGTTTCATTTCCCGAGGAAACATGTTATACTCTAATATTTAGACACTTACAGCTAACAGCTGAGTACCATACTATTATCATGGGATAGGAACTAACTAACCTGAACAGACACGAATATATTTCTCTACTCAATCTTAAATAACTCTTCCGTAACCTCTCCCCGGACCTTATATACCACTGCCTTCATTTAGAATCTTTTTTTATAACTTCTTTTCTTTATTACCCCGTATTAAAACCCATTACTCACTTGCCCGCTATTATCGTAGAAATGTGCCCTTAATCCGCACAGCCATTACAACTATATCAATTGACCACCCCCAGTAACTCCTATTCCCTCAGAAAACCCCCTTCCAACCACACCCACCCACCCTCCATTCTTTCCCTTCTGCATTGTATAATAATAATAATAATAATATATCCTCACAATTATTTGATTACCCTTGACCACGCGGGTAGCCGCACCCTCACAGAATATAAAGCAACATTTGGGCAATTTCGCCGAAAAATTGTTGCGAAAAGCGAAACTAACGAGAGATAAGGGAACAGGTATCTACGGATCTTCCCTCCAAGGACGATAATGGATTCTGCGGCATGGTGGGCGGGCGCCCGGTATAACGAAGCCGTATATACACTCAAGCATAGCTACTGTACTGTAATGCTCAAAACTTGCATGCTGGCTTGAGGTAATGGACCCCTCCTATGCCGTGTAATATGATTTTCTAGTTAAAGCTGCCTCTCATTTGCACCTCCCCCGTTGGCTTAACACTCATATGCAGATCGCTGCAATTTCATGTGGACCTACTCTTTGCCCAAAATGCATCGAAGTTACAAGTAGAAATTCTTGTGCCGTCCCCGGTCTGCTCAATGCACTCGGCTCTCATTACAATACGGCTACAACTCGCGATTGCAATTCATTGTCCCTGGTCTTCGTTCCTCTGCCTAATAACTTACACCTTGTTATTGCCCCCGTTCTCACACCCTTCACAACCCCGTCATGGACACTACCAATTCTGAAATGGATCAATGGTCAATTGACGGTAATAATAACTCTTCTTTAAAATCACAGATTTCCGGGATCCCTACACCAAGTCCAGTCCACCACTTCAACTACCGTGGCCGTTCCTTCCACACCAATATACTCGCTCACCATGCCACTAGAGAAAATCCCACATATCGGATCCAGTTCTTCATCCCCTGTGCTCAGAAACACGTTACAATTCCTCCTTGGCATGGTCATGAGCCATATCTAGCTTCTCCTTTGTGGCATCGTATGCAGTCTGCGCCTGCTCGGCGGCCTTTGCTCTAGTTCCTCCTAGAAGATCGCTAATCTGACCCGTAACCCAACCAAGTGCTGCTTGGAGGCGGCCTGTAACACCCTGATCGTGAGAACCGTGGAGGAAAGCGTGAGAATTCCTTCGCGCGGCAGCTACAAGTTCATTGCGAGTGGAACCTTGGTAGGTCTTGATTCCGTAAGTGTCGAGGTAGGCTTTTAAATCACTGTCCGACCATCTGTCAAAGGAGGCATCCTTCGCCGCCGCTGTTGCCTGTGCCAACGACGAAGTCATAGAGGCGAAAGCTGCACCAGCAGCATTCGTTGCGGCCTCGCCAGCCCTTAAACCAGCAGACGAGATCGAGGAAGCTCCAGCGGAACCCGCTGAGCCCGCTCTAGATGCTGCACCAAATACTGCATCAGACGCAGCTGACGAGGCTGAGGAAGCTGCACTGGATCCAGCAAATGACGCAGAGGAGGCTGCGTCAGCGGCAGCGGCTGTAGCAGCTGCAGCACTTCTCGAGTATGCGCTGACCGCCGAAGAGTATAAGTCGTCGCGGGATGCCTTGGGGTCCGGCGAGGAGGTTTCTCCCTGGGATTCCAACCAAGATCTACCATATATTAGTTTGGGGTTGACGGCAACATAACTGACCGGGTGCCTACTTTAGATTATCATATGTCCAAGTGTCGAAGGTCCATGCCCCATAACCGGAAGCAGCCTTGTGCTTGTGAAGCCTAACTTTTGCAAGAAGTTCATCACGTTTGCCGTTTTTAGGAACGGGGACACCACGAGAATCGAGATAGGCCTTAAGGCGGCTATCACTCCATGATTCGACGACCTTGTCAAAAGCAGTCCCAGCATAATCACTTGCAGCATCTGTCACTTGAGACACCTTCTGTCCTCCCGCGGAAGTTGCATAACTGTATGCACTCGCAGCTGACTCCGAAACAGTGTCGCCTGTGTAGTAGGCCTTATTCCTGCGAGCAAGGGCAAGTAGCTCATTCCTCCTAGAACCTTGGGGAACCTTGACACTATTTTTGTCGAGGAACTCCTTCAGCCTACTGTCAGACCAACTATCGAAGACTGAATCCGCAACAGTATTTTTGGCATTTTGTGCCGATTGGGATGCAGATGATGCGACTTCGGCCAATTTCAAAGAGACAAGGCGCGAGTTCTTTCGAACTGCGGCTATTAATTTGTCCCTCGTAGTTGGTTGGGGGGCGGGATATCCATGCTCATCGAGCCATTTCCTACAGGCTGTTAGAATATGTTCCAGCGGCAAGAAATCGAGTCCACTCACTTCAAATCGCTATCACTCCAGGACTCGTATACCCAGTTTCCGGGATAAGCACAGGTCTCACCAAGCTTGTTCGCAACATTCTGGTAGTTGTCTCTTGCGGTGGAGACTAAGGTATCCCGGTGATGAGAACCAGGGTTCGGGATACCATGCCTTTCCAGGAACCCTTCGAGTTGACTCTGGGACCAACTGCGATACGAGTCAACGTCACATTATTCCGAACACTGCCGATGCGCGTAGGGGAAACCACACCTGTCGAAGATCCAATCCTTAATGCTATTGTACGACTCTTCTGCAGCACTATCCGTCTCGTACCAGCTCTTCCTCACGCTCTCAATTAGCCAATTTTTGTCCTCCTTCCTCTTCTGATCAAGCTCCTGCCCCTTCCCACCAAGGTAACTCTGCAGCTGCGGTGAATCCCATTCCTGATACGGCTGGACCACCTTCGTCTGCCAGTATTCCTTGACAATCTTCTCCAGCTCCTTATGATCTGCCGGTGTTGAATAGGGTATATCGTGGTCGCTGAGCCAGCGTTCTAGCTCGTTCTTGTCCCATTTGTTGTATGCTATCCACTCCTCAGCCTTCTTCGCAACCACCCGAATGTAAAACGGAACGTGATGGGACTCACCACTCTTGCTAAACCACGAGGAAGCAGACGCCGAACTGGCCAGTGCCGCTACGACGATAATATGCAATAACTTCATGACGTAGCACCTTCACTTCCCTTCTCCGCACGCTGATAACGTTCGTTCGTATAAAAGTGAATTTCCCCCACCACACACACACACACGGAAGTAAACTCCAGTAGGGTCACAGACAAGAGTCCAAAGCTGTGCAATTATGGTAAGAGGATCAGAGATTATTCGCAGCAGTGAGGGGAGGAGGAGGAAAATGGAGTAACGTTGGTGGAGGGCAGAAGGGGTTTTATTTTAACATTCCTCCCTGGTCCTGAGGTGGCAAGTTTAATAGTGTCGTAATAGTGTAGTAACAGGATAAGGTTCTTCACATTTAGCCCTCTCCGAATCCCAGATCCCGGGCGAGCGCCAAGAGGAAGGCAGAAAGGAGAAGGAAGGGAAATGTTCTGTTGCCCCCCGTGCCGTTCCAGGTTGTGAATGAGCATGTGATCGCGCGCAAGCAATTCAATAGAACAATCTACCGGTATTGGTATTAGGTGATGCAATTCATCGTCATAAGTCTACAAAGAAACTTGGGAGTCACGTGCTCTAAGTAGAGTACTCGTACACTATTCCTCAGAAGGGAGGCTGGAAGCAAGGTCGCGTGCAAACCACGAGGAAACAGGCGAGGAGGGCATGGTTTATGCGCCCTCGAGGGAAAACCGGTATCATACGCTCCTGGGCACCGCAAATCAACAGCCACAACCTCCGCACTTGGCATCTTCTGTAAATAACACATCATCAACTTCATTATCCTTCTTGTTAATCACAAAAGCTTACTCGCCCTGCATCTATAATTTCCAGCTCTCAGGGCATGTACTCGAGTAGATTGATCCTATTGAATACCGGTATGGTAAGTGAATGCTATTAGGGGCATCGTAGTAGATGAACAAGGGCCGGGATTATGTCATGGTGCGGAGTAGGGGTGCCAATGTTGATTTTGATCAAAACTAGTAGTACTGTGCATTGCAACAGTTTGTCTGGAAAGGCGGACCCTTCATTGCTTAACAAGAGCTTGGAAATAATCGTTTTGTTGATTGGCATATTGAACAAGAGGCTATGCACCTCATCCATCCATCATATCGGGGCAAAATGGGCCCAGGTAAGAGGAAACAGAGGTTCCGTCGGGGTTATATTTCTGAGGTATGATTGTATATTATAGTACTAAGTAAGAAGACGGATAAGAGAGTTATTTTTGAGCATTTGTCGCTATGTCTGGTTCTTTCCTACTATGATACTGAGCATTTAATTTCTCATACAATTTCTAGGCCGTAAGGTGCGTAGGCGGGATTTGCTTGTATCAATAGGAGAATGTAACTTCCAAGAAGTATAAAGGGGTGTTAAAGCACAGTAGCAGGATAAAAGGCTTTCGTAATCATTGGCAATACCAAGACTAACTAGCCCATTACAAGCTGGCTCCGAGAAACGGTGGTGGAAAAATCCTCTTTATTTTCCATACATACCCAAATCTATCATAATTGTGCCTCTTATCTTTAACCTAGGATACTCGTGCCAAGGTTGCAGCGTGTGGCCGCAGCCCCAGATGTTCGCGGGCTCACAACCTAGGCACTCCTACTGAGTGCCTGACAGCTCAACATCACATTACCGCTCAACATCACATTGTGGCTGTTTTCAATGTTAGCAATATAATCTGTATTAATATCAGATATTAATTATTTAGTTAACTGAGTATAATTACATTAATCTTAAAGACTAGGTGATATCTTGACATGCTAGAATAAAAAGAAATCTACTATTGAAAAAAAAAGTTTCATGGTGGAAGAGAGATTTCTTTTGTCAACCCATCATCAATTATGCCTCCTGCACCAAGGTTGTAAAATCTTTTGTAGAATAAAATGCTACTACTTTAAAATGTTATATTACACTAGTATAGAACTATCTTCAGCAATAATGTAATGTTGAGCCTCAATGTAATGTTGAGTCATAATATGATTTTAAGCTGTGAGGTACTCCAAGTCAGTAGGAGTGCCCAGGTTGTGAGCCAGCAAAGATCCAGCATTGGGGCCACATGGGGCAATCTTGGCATGGGTATACTTTCTGAGAATAATCAAAATCTCTATTTCATGAAGGCCAGACTGGGTGCCAGTGGTTGTGGACAACTGAAGGTTCCACAACCTTGACACCTCTGACACTTGAGAGAGGCTTACAACATAGCGGGGAAAGACAGTTATTGAGGTGTATGAAAACTGAGTGGGTGTTTGGCATGCGATTATCTGAAATAATCCTTATTACAAAACCAGTTTTGGATCAAATTATCTTTTGAAATGGAAATTGGATTTATTATACCATTGTTTGTACAAAGATTAATTTTAAAATTTATATTATGTTGATTTATCAAATATTTTATCTAAGGTATTATTTCAACATAGTTTATTAGATATTAATATATGAAATATTATAATAATTATTGTTATTTATATAGAAGTTTCTAATATAAATCTGATTTAGTTTAGAAATAGAAGTTAAAAACAATTAAGAGAGTTAAAATAAGTTTTACAAAATATTGTTTGAAATCATGTGTAGAGCAACAATGGTATGGTTTGGCATAATCATGTCTTCAAACTATGACCACTGGTTGTTTGTACACATGTGTACAGAATATGATTTCAAATAATGATTATTTCAAACAACAGTGTGCCAAACACCCCCTAACTACTGATTACTCCTATGTGTATAAGTCTTATTTCATTGTTTTTTTTAGGTTGTTGTCAAGGCAGTTGAATTTGTGGGGAAGGCTTAACTTATCGTTGCGGCAGAATTTACAGGTATTGCGGGCCTCTGTCACAAATCGTGACTAAGCAAGGCAGATTTTACATGACTCATACTTATGAGTCATAAGGTATGTTGGATTTTACACTATGACGTTACTTGACTCATAGTTCTCACATGACTATGCACTTGCGAGTCATTGTTATGTTATGATTGATTGATTGTTTCATGACTCACGATTGTGACGTCATATGATGTAATGATTTTCGCACATGACTCATATTATGAGTCATGGGTTTCACGCATGTGGCTCGTTTGAGCACATGACTTGGTTTATGGGTTTTGATTGGTTAACGGAATGTTGTGCGATGACTCATATGAGTCATCGATGGATTTCGCGCTATGACTCACTATGAGTCATAGAGGTTTATGTAGCGCGAGGTGATGAGTCACCAGG
>Ga0307513_10002053_pt1 | contig 28326 bp, 23 predicted proteins | sample 15_EM_MG_FD_202174 | JGI IMG/M metagenome (GOLD analysis project Ga0307513, IMG submission 202174) | Populus trichocarpa ectomycorrhiza microbial communities from riparian zone in the Pacific Northwest, United States - 15_EM | ecosystem: Host-associated > Plants > Roots > Unclassified | place... | reverse complement strand
CTTGGCAAACAGCACGCTCTCGAGATTCGCAAGCTCACCATCGAAAGCGATGTCGAGCGGCGGTGGTTGGCCCGGCCCCGCGCTGTCGTTGAGCTCGTTCATGAGCGCGCTCAACTGCCGCCACGCGGGCTTCACTGTGCCGTCAGCCTCGAGCAGGCCCATGTTGCCGCCTTCGTCGCTGCCATGATCGGCGAGTTGATAGACGAACGTGCGCACGATGCCGGCTTTCAGGTGCAGCATGAGCATGCGCGCGATGTAACGCGCCTGGAGTTCCGGCGTCACCGCGCGCGCGGAAGGTCCATTGCTGATGTAGCCCGCCTCGGTACACACGATGGGTTTGTCACCCGAGATGCGCCGAACCTGGCATAGCGCATACGGCAATGAGCCGTAGTTCCACGCCTCGCAAGGCGGCGAGCCGGGCCGGCCGTATCCCTTGGTCGCGGGATTGAACGCGCGGTAATACTTGTGAAGATTTCCGAAATCGAGGAAACGCTGCTGGTCGCCCAACTTCAGCTGCGGATCGTCGCCCAGATCCGCGATCGACGGCCCGATGATGGGATAGCGCGCCGATTGGGAATTCTCATGGACGTATTGCGCGAACGTCGGCATCCACGTCCGAAGCACTTCCGGCCACGGCAGGTCCTTTTGCAGGTTGAGTTCGTTCGGCAACTCGTACGCCTCGAACGCCGGACTCACGCGTGCGGGAAACTCCTGCACGAACTGACGCGTGACGATCGGTCGGAAGACGAAAGTGATGCGGGCACCCTGCTCACCGAGCTCGCGGAAACGCGCGGCGCCATCGCTCGCGAGGAAACCGCCGTCCTGGTCCATGGCGCCATCGCGCAGGTGCGTGATTTTCGCCTCGCGCAGGCGCTGCTTCATGAGCTCGAAGTGCGTGTCATAGAAACTGCCTGCGTGCCGTACATGCGTGTTGACGCCCACCGAATCCACGAATTGATGAGCCCAGAAAGTCGGAGTGCTCGCCTGTGCGATGGCGGCACGCGCCAGCAGCGCGGCGACCGCAACGGCGAGTGCGAGTGCGCGCCCACTCATGGCCGCAGTCTCGAGCGCAGGTAGTGCCAGTCATCCGCGGCCGGATACAGCCGCGGCAGCGGTAGTTTGAGGACGGCACGGATGCCGCCGAGCAGCGCCAGCCAACGCACGACGCCGGCCGCCAGCATCGCCGCGGCCGCGCCCACGCCGCCGAAGCGCGGCACCAGGATCAGGAGCAATGCAAGCAGGATCGCGAGCGAGACGCCCTGGATCGCGGACACCACACCTGGCCGGTCGCGCGCCAGGTACAGCTGCACGCTCACCTGCGTCAGTACGCCGAGCGACGCTTCGACCACCAACAGGCGGAAGATGGTGAGACCGGCGGTGAATTGCGCGCCGTAGAACAAACGCAGCAATGCTTCGCCGACAAACCACAGCGCCACGCACAAGGCCAGCAATCCGCAGATCAGGATGCGCGACGCATGATCGTGCACGCGCCGACTGTCGTCTTCGTGCTGTCCTGACATGTGCGAGAGCAGGATGGACTGCAGTGCCGGCTGTACGAACTGCACCACGCGCGAGAAGCTGAACGCCACGGCGTAGAAGCCGAGCTCGCGCGCCGACAGCAGCGGGATCAGCACCAGGCGGTCCGCGTGCAGGATGAACGCGGTGACGAGACCCGTGGGCGCCGCACGTGTCGAATAGGACCGCATCTCGCGCAGCTCGGCGCCGAGCGCGCTGAACCGCGGCCGCAGCGTACGCAGGAATGCCGGCAATACGAACGCCACTGCCACCGCGCCCGCCCCGAACAGTGCCAGCGCCGCGGCACGCGTGGTCACCGTCGCCAGCACCATGATGGCAAGCAGCGCCAGCAGGTGGAACAGCTGCGGCAGCAGGTGCGTGAGATTGCAGTACCAGTATTGCCCGACGCCCGCGAAAGATTGCTTGATGACGATCTGCGTGACATTGACCACGACAGCCGCGAGACACAGCTGCGCTAACAACACCGTGCCTGCGGTGTACGACCTCAGGAACCAGGGCAGCAGCGCGGCCCCAAGCACGATCATCACCACGGACCCGGCGATGCCCATCAACAGCGCGGCGCCCGCCACCGCATCGGTGGACTGCGCGCCGCGACGCATGCGGACCACCACGGCGCTGCTGAGTCCCGCGGTCGCGAGCATGGCGAGCAGCGGTGGCCACAGCGTGATCGCGAAATAGGTGCCGCGACCTTCGGGCCCCAGCAAACGCGCGGTCATGATGCCGGTGACCAGGTTCATGGCCACGATGAGCACCTGCGTGCCCACCGCGCGGAACATCGCGAACAGCGGCTGGTCGCCGCGCGCCAACTGCGCGCCGAAGCGGCGCAGTCGCGACGCGCCTGGTTGCAGCACGGCGCTCAAAGGCTCTCGATGGCGCGCTGAAAGCCGCTGATGGTGGCGCGCGCGGAGAATTTCTCCTCGGCACTATGCCGTGCCTTCGCCGCAACCTCGCGCGACCATTGCGGATTGTCGAGATAGCGGCGAATCGCCGCGGCCAGCGCCTCGTGATCGTTGAGTGGCGTCAGCTGTCCGGTCTCGTTCTGCACGATGAACTCAGGCACGCCACCGGCATTGCTGCCGATCACCGGAGTGCCGGCGAACATGGCCTCGGTGATGACGCGCCCGGAAGGTTCGGGCGCGGTCGAGCAATGCGCCACCACGTCGCAGGCCGCCATCAAGGTAATCGGATCCTCGACGTGCCCGACGAACTCCACGCGATCCGAAAGCGCAAGCTCGGTCACCAGCCGCGAAAGCTCCTGCGCGAACTCGCGCTCTTCGAAGAAAGTGCCGCCAACCACTATCGCCCGCGCACCCGGCACCTGCGCCATCGCGCGCAGGAATACGTCCTGGCCTTTCCACCGGCAGATCCGGCCGAACATGCCGATGAGCGGCCGACCGTCGGGCGTGAAACGCGCTCGGTACGAGACAACGCGCGCGCGATCTTCGAGCTGCCGGGCAATGTCGTCCGTATCTATTCCCGAGATGACGACATTCGCGCCGCGGCGGCGCCCGCCGGCGCGCACCCACGCATCCATCGCCTGCTGCGACACCAGCGCCACCTGGTCCGCGGCGATGCGCGCCAGGCCCGTGACCATGCGGATCATCAGCGGACTGAAATGGTCGGTGGAGAGGATGTCATTCATGAACCAGACGATGGGCCGCCGCATGAACGGCTTGGCCAGCGCGGCGATCACGAATGCCTTCTGCGAAAAGCACACCACCACGTCGAAGCGACGCGCGGTGCGCGCGAGGTGTGCCACCGCGGAAACCGTTGCCGGTATGGCTCGCACCACGCTGCGCAAATCCCCGCCGCGCCGCACACCGTGCGCGACGCTGCCCATCTCATGCACCGAGTAGCGGATGTTCTGCTCGCGCAGCACCTTTTCGAACGAGCCGTGTTGCAGCAGCAGCACCTCCGCGTCCTCGCGCATCGAGCGGCAGACCGCAAGCAGCGTGAATTCGGCTCCGCCGGGATCGCCGGCATGAGTGACAAACAACATTTTCATGCGGATTCCTCGTTTGCCAGGCGGGTGGCAATCCCAAAGCCCATGAACATCCAGGCGCAGAAACCGAGCTCACCTATGTGCACGGTGCCAATGGGGAACAGCGCGAACAGCGTGAGAACAATCGCCCGGTCGAAATGAATGTGGCGCGATCCGGCGGCTCCGGCGCCGAACAAGCCGCCGATCAGAATCGCGATCGCGGCGATGAACGCCGTGCCGACGAACACTCCCATGGCGGTATAGATTTCGATGACGGCGCCGTCGATGAGGCCAGTGGCGCGATTGTCGAGGCGGCGCGAGGCACCGTTGATCGCGAGGCCCTCGCCGACCAGCAGATTGTCGTGCTCCAGGAACTCCTCGTACTGACGTAGGCGCATTCGCAGGCTTTCGTCACCTTCGAGCGAGGACAGCGACGAGGCGCGCGCGAACACCACTTCGTTGACCTGCGGCAGAAGCGCGGACGAAGCGAGCGTCATACTCATCACGACCAGCATCACGATGTTCGCGCGACGCAGCGCCGCGCTCGGCGACAACGCCACGAACAGCACGCCGAGCGCTGTCATTGCCCAGATTGATCGGTACTGGCACAACGCGATGGCCACCAGCATGGGGGTCACGGTGAGAATACAGACCAGCGGCCGACGTTTCAGCGTCAGTAGCACAGCCGCCAACAGCACGTTGCCGAAGGCGCCGGGTGAGTTCATGGTGCCGAACACGCGCACCGCGAATGGCTCGGGCTGGCCGACCGAATCGAAGCCCAGATCGAGCACGCCGCGCATCCACACCGCGTCCCACGACGGCGGGTTCAGGAACTGCGCGATGCCGTACAGCGCCATTGCGGTGGCGGCGGCGATGAGCGCGGGCTCGACGAGCGCGCGGATTTCGACGATGCGATCGCGATGCGCCAGTAGATAGACTGCCATCAGCGGACCGACCGTCCATTTGAGGACGTCGACCAGCGTGGAGAACACGCGCCCATCGAGGATCGCCAGTGCAGCGCCGTAGGCGATGCAGGCGAACATGAGCAGAATCGGACCCAGGTTGCGGGGCCGCCGCCGCGACCAGTAATCGACGAAAGAGGCTGCGGTCAGCAGGCAGCACAGGTACGGCGTGAGCAGCACCGGATTCGAAGGATCGAAGCCGGCCTGCTCGTCGATCAGACGACGGACGAGCGACACGAAGCAGAAGATCAGCAGGCAGTGCGCCGCGTACCACGGCGAGCGGCGCTCATACAGCCAGGCCGCAACCACTAAGTTGAGCGCGGGATACAAAAGCCGCGCCTGCGGCGCCAGGCCCGCGAGATACAGCGCCACCGGCAGCACCAGCACCACGGCGACGACCACCATGCCTTCGCCCGCAAGCGGCCGCGGCGTTAGCGCTGCGCGCGCCGGGATGTCCGTTCGCAGAGTCTGTTCCATCAGGTGCGGTCACTCGTCATGCCAAAAACCATGAGACATCGGCTGCAAGCGCCGTTCCATCCGTTTGCCGTTTTACCGCAAGTGCCGCGCCCGCGCATGCGTCGTTGCCACGCGACGCCTATCTAATTGGGTGCATGTTGCTCTTTTGTTGCCATCGATCGGTGCGCTCGTCGGATTCGTCCGACGTCGCGTGAAAGCGTCAACAGGCCTGGAATGCCGGAAAAACCAGCGCCGGAGCACGATTGCTTTTCATGCACCGCGGAAATTTCCTCATCTCCAAACCCCGGTTGGCAACACCGGAGTCGCATTTACCCGACACAAACTAACTACTCACATGCCGGCGCGCGCACTTGACGAGTGCGTTCGGCCAGTGCACCTTGCGAATGCAATCACGGAAAGGGTCGCAGCGGACGCGCGCGGTGCAGGTGCCAGTGCACCACGACGACGCGACCCAATGGAACGGGACTTGCATTGCAGGTTGTAGGACCTGCTGTCGCGGTCCTCGCATGGAGTGAATATGAAGTACCTGGCAATCTGTTTTATATCGGTCGCGAGTCTGTGGACCACGGCCGGCGCATCGCAGTCGCCCGCGATGTCGCCCTCGCCCGTGTCGCTGCAATCAGGCTCGATGGCCGACCGCGCGCTCGCGGGTGCCGTGGCGCTGGCGCTCGTGGGAATACAGCTTCGCCGCCGTCAGAAGTCGCTGCGCATGCCGCGTCCCCTCAAGTACTGATGAACACGCGAGCTGAAGCGCTGCGCACTCGGGAGGTGACAGCGTTGTCGACCGGCGACTCTCCGGCGGTCTTCGCCGTCAAGAGTCTGCTGCTGCCGATCATTCCGGTGGTCACGCTGTCCATCTGCATGGCGGCTGCCGACGAGCCGCTGCGCGGCGGCTATTTCCTCATCGCCGTGCTCACCTTCCTAGGCGCTTCCGATGTGCTGGGTCTCGCGCGCATCGGCGCCAGCGACCAGAAACAGCCGCAGGGCGCCGTACTGCTCGAGATCACGGCTCGGTGGCTTACGCTCGTTGCACTGATCTCGGCGGTCGTCTATCTCGCGGGCCTCGCCCGCACACTCGACTACGGACTGCTGCTCACCTGGGTCGCGCTCACGCCGTCGGTGCTGTTCGTCGGCCAGTGGGGCGCGCGTCACTGGCTCACCTCGTCACTGCGGCGGCGCCGGCCGCAACGCGCGGTCATCGTCGGCGTAACTGACCTGGGAGCGCGACTCGAAACGGCACTGCACGCAGACTCGCTGCTGCGCACCGACATCGTCGGATTCTTCGAAGACCGCTCAGCAGAGCGCCTGACGGCGAAGGTCGAGGCTCCCGTGCTCGGGAACTGCGCTTCGCTCGCCGAGTACGTAACCGCCAACCACATCGACCAGGTGTTCATCACGCTTCCCATGAGCCGCGACGCGCGCATCGTCGCCCTGCTCGAGGCCCTGCATGACTCCACCGCCTCCATCTACTTCGTGCCGGACATCTTCGCGTTCAATCTCATCCAGGCGCGCTTCGACATTCTCGGCGGCGTTCCGGTTGTTGCGGTGCGCGAAACTCCGTTCTACGGCGCCGCCTGGCTGATCAAGCGCATCAGCGACGTCGCCATCGCCGCCGCAGCGCTGCTGTTCCTCGCGCCTCTGCTCGCGCTGGTCGCGGTCGCCATCCGCCTGGATTCGGAAGGTCCGGTTCTGTTCCGCCAGAAGCGCTACGGCCTCGACGGCCGCGAAATCCTGGTTCTCAAGTTCCGCTCGATGAGCGTCATAGAGGACGGAAAACAGGCGTTCAGCGCCGCGTCGCGTGGAGATACGCGTATTACGCGGGTTGGCGCCTTCCTCCGTCGCACCTCCATCGACGAGCTGCCGCAGCTCTTCAATGTGCTCGAAGGCAGCATGAGCATCGTCGGACCACGCCCACACGCGGTGGCCATGAACGAGCACTACCGCCGCGAAATTCCCGGCTACATGGTGCGGCACAAAGTGAAACCGGGCATCACCGGCTGGGCACAGGTCAACGGCTACCGCGGAGGTGACGACATCGAATCCATGCGCAAGCGCATCGAGCTCGACCTCGCGTACCTGCGCCACTGGTCGCTGTGGCTCGACCTGCGGATTCTTTTCAAGACGATCTCGGTCGTGCTGACGGATCGGCACGCGTTCTGATGACCGGCGCCGGGGAGACCATGAAAAACGAGAGAATCGCCCTGATCTACGACAAGCTCGATGTCTACGCGGGCGGCGAACGCGTGCTCGAGCAAATGATCGCGCTGTACCCGCAGTCCGATGTCTGCGTGTCGGTGGACATCATGAAGGCCGCCGATCGCGGCTTCCTGCGCGGCAAAGTGCCCATCACCACGTTCGCGCAGAAGTTGCCGTTCGTGCGCCACTACCACCGCCACTTCCTGCTGCTGCTCATGTTCGCCATGGAGCAGCTCGACCTGTCCGACTACGAGCTGGTGCTGTCGGGCAGCGCGTCCATCGCCAAGGGCGTGATCACGGGTCCCGACCAGCTACACATCTCTTATGTGCACTCACCCATGCGTTACGCCTGGGACCTGCAGCACCAGTACCTGGGTGAAGCCAAGCTCGACAAGGGCATCCGCAGCTACCTCGCGCGCTACATGCTGCACCGGGCGCGCGGCTGGGACCTGCGCACCTCGAACGGCGTCGACTACTTCATCGCCAACTCGCAGTTCATCGCCCGCCGTATCTGGAAGGTCTACCGGCGCGAAGCCGCGGTCATCTATCCACCGGTGGACGTCGACAACTTTTCGCTGCGTACCAACAAGGAACAGTTCTATCTCACCGCATCGCGCATGGTGCCGTACAAGAAGATCGCGGCGATTGTCGAAGCGTTCCGCGCCCTGCCCGATCGCAAGCTCGTCGTCGTGGGCGATGGGCCGGAGATGAAACGCATCAAGGCGCTTGCCGGCAAAAACGTCGAGATCCTCGGCTATCAGCCGGCCAGTGTGCTGTCCGATCTCATGCAAAGAGCGCGTTGCTTCATCTTCGCGGCCGAAGAGGACTTCGGCATCACGCCGGTGGAAGCGCAGGCCTGCGGAACGCCCGTGCTCGCCTACGGACGCGGCGGCGCGCTCGAAACCATCCGCGGCCTCGATCACGCCAAACCCACGGGCGCGTTCTTCGACCGCCAGGATGCGGCGGCCATTGCCGAGGCCGTGCTGCATTTCGAGCGGCATCAGGATCGCATCATGCCTCTCGACTGCTGGGAGAATGCGCAACGGTTCTCCGCGCCTATCTTCCGCGACACCTACGGCGGGTTCGTCAAGCGATGCTGGGACGCCTTTCGCGCGATGCCCGCCATGCCCACGGGCCTCGATCGCCAGCTCGCACTGCAGGAAGCAACCCACGGCCTTCCCGGAATTGCCGCATGAAGCCAGGCCGCACGCATACGGCGGTTCGCGCGCTTCTGTTCGGTGTTCTCGCGCTGCTCGCGAGCTGCGCCAGTCCCTCGCGCCGCCTGCCGGCGTTGCCCAACGACCAGGTCGGCGCCATCTATCTACTGGGCGCCGGCGATTCGCTGCGCATCACGGTGTTCGGCGAGGCCGATCTCTCCGGCACGTTCAAGATTTCCGACAACGGCGCGCTGGTGATGCCGCTGGTGGGCCAGGTGAAGGCGCAGGGACTCTCGGTCCCCGACCTGCAGAAGAAGCTGGTGAGCCAGCTGAACGTCAAGGCGGTGAAATCGCCCGACGTCACGATACAGATCGAGGAATACCGTCCGTTCTTCATTCTTGGCGAGGTCAAGAATCCGGGCTCATACCCCTACGTGCCGGAGATGACCGTGCTCACCGCCGTCGCCATCGCCGGCGGCTTCACGTTTCGCGCGTCGCAGGACGAGGTATCGGTGACGCGCAAGCGCAATGGCACGCCGCTCGAGGCGCGCGCGACCCGCGAATCGCGTGTGCTGCCAGGTGACGTCGTGTACGTATTCGAGAGGCATTTCTGATGCGCGTCGCGTTTGCATTCGCCTGCTCGCTGCTGCTGGCCGCATCCGCTCACGCACAGTCACTCGCGCCGCGCGCGCTGTTCATCGACGATCGGGGCGCCGAGCTCTTCGACACTGAAGGTGGCGAAGGCGGTATCCGCGCGGGCTCGTTCGACGTGCGCGCTGCCGCGGGGCTGTCGTACGGCATGGACTCCAACGTGTACGCGCTGACCGACGCCGGCGATGCCGAAGGCGTGGCCACCGGCGAGGGCATGGTGCGGGCCACCAACCATTCCGCCACGCGCGACATCCTTGCACTCGGCTACGTTCGCGCCCAACGTTACGAGAAGGCGCGCGACCAGGACGCCACCGAGTATGGCGCGCTCGCGCACTACGACGGCTGGCTCGGTCCGCAGAACCGGCTCATCGCCGGATTCAGCGCCGAACGCAACATCGAATCGCGCAATGACGTCGAGACGCCGACAGCGATAGCCTTGAGTCCTTACGACGATCTGCGCGCGGCCCTCTCTCACAAGCATCTGTTCAACCGCTTCTCGTTCGAGACGCGTCTCGACGCGCGGCGCCTGCAGTATGACGCGCCGGGGCAGGAGTTCCGCGACCGCTCGCAGTATCGCGGCGAGCTGCGCGGCTCCTATCAACTGCGCTCCGATCTGTCCTGGGTGGTCACGGGCTACTTCAATCGCGACGACTTCGACGACCCTTCGGCCAACGCCGTGTCGGCGGACACCTCCGGCGGCCTCATCGGCCTGAGTTTCGATGTGAGTGAGCTGCTCGAGCTCGAGCTGGGCGCCGGCTACTTCGAGCGGCGATACGACGACACGGCCGAGCCACTCAATGGTGTGGCGCTGCGTGGCGCGCTCCTGTGGCATCCCACGCGCCTCACGACCGTGCGCGCCCAGGCGCTGCGCACCGACGCGCCGACGCGCATCGAGGGCGCATTCGCCAAGGTTCGCAACGATGTATCGGTGGAACTGACTCACGAATACAGCCGCAACCTGTTGCTGCACGCCAGCGCCCGCTTCATCGCCGACGACTTCGAGACAGTCGATCGCGTCGACACCGCGTGGATCGCCGAGCTTGGCACGACCTGGGCTTTCGGACGGCACTCGGTGCTGCGATTCGTCTACGACTATGGAACACGCGATCACGACACGTCGGGACGCAGCTTCGATCGCCATGTGGTGAATCTCGCCTACATCGCGAGACTTTAGACGAATGTAGAAGGCGGCAAATGGACGACACCTCACCTCTGAGCCTGCAAACTTTGTGGCGCGCGCTTCGGCAGCGATGGCTGACAATGCTCTTCACCGCGGCGCTGTTGTTCGCGGGCATCGCTGCCTACGTGTTCTCGCTGCAGCCCGCGTACACGGCCGAGGCGGTGGTGCTGCTCGCGCCGGTCACCGAGGAGCTTGGGGACGCGCCCACGCAGGCCCGCATGCTCGCGACCACGGATCCGTTTTTCATCCGCAGCGAAACCGCCATCATCGGCAGCGACGAGCTGAGCCGCACGGTCATCAAGGGTCTGCAGCTCGACCAGAAACCGGAGTTTCTGCCGGCGCCGGGGCTGCTCGAGCTACTCGGCATTCGAGGGCCCGCCGAGTCCGCGCATCCGTTCCTGACGGCCGAAGAGCTCACGCTCGACCAGGTCGTCAACAGCTACCAGGAACGGCTCAATGTCTTCAATGATGGCCGAAGCAAGACGGTGGCCATCGATTTCACGGCGGGCGATCCGCGACTCGCCGCCACGATCGCCAACGCGCACGCCGACGCCTACCTGCGCGAGCAGGCCGGCCGGCGCGGATCGTCGGATCAGAAATCGCTGGAATGGCTCAAACAGGAAGTCGACGCGCGCGCCAAGGAGGCGCGCGACGCCGATGCGCGCGTGCAGCAATACCAGCTCCAGCACGGCATCGTGACTTCGCAGGATTCGACCATGGTCGAGCAGCGGCTCTCGCAGCTGTCGACCCAGCTCGTGGACGCGCGCCGGCAGCTATCTACCCAGGCGTCGCTGCTGGCCGAGATCCGCGCCGTGCGCCAAGGCGCTGATCCCAGCAACGCGGCTGCGTTGGTCGGCAACGGGCCGCTGGCCGATCTGTTGCGCAGCCGCGTGCAGGCGGAAGCCGCGGTTGCATCGACGTCGAACCGGCTGACCGACAACCATCCCACGCTCGTCCAGCAGCGCGAGGTGCTGGCCAGCATCAACCAGACTCTGGAAAAACAGCTCGCGCGCGTGGAAAGCGAGGCCGCGGCCAGCGTGAGCTCCTGGCAGCGCCAGGTGAACGATCTGTCGGCCGCGGTTGGCAATGAAACCAGCAACAAGGAAAGCCAGGACAAGGTTTCATCCGCCCTGCCGGCGCTCACCGCCGAAGCCCAGGTGAAACGCACGGTGTTCGAGACCGTGCTCAACCGATACCAGACGCAGCTCGCGGAGCGCGGCTACTCGGAGCCGACGGCGGTGATCGTGTCGCGCGCGGTGCCGCCGGCCAGGCCATCGTTCCCGCGCCCCGCGCTGTTCCTCGCCGTGGGTCTCGTGGCGTCGCTGTTCGGCGGTGCGCTCATGGCGGTGCTGGTGCAGAGCCTGCGTCCCGGTTCGCCCAGCCTCAATTCCATCTCCGACGCCATCGGTTTGCGGGCGCTCGTGGCCATTCCTCGTTTTCGCAATGAAGCCCGCGTGCCCGGCGAGGTCAAGATCCGCGATCCGCGGCTCTACATCGAGAGCATCCGTTCGCTGCGCCACGCGCTGTTCGAGCAACAGGCCGCGCGCTCGACCAAGGTCTGCCTGTTCACGTCGGTGGTGCCGAGCCAGGGCAAGACGCTGGTGGCGATGTCGGTGGCGCGCTCGCTGGCGCGATCCGGCGTGCGCACGCTGTTCCTCGAAATGGACCTGCGCTGTCCGGCGGCGAGCAAGCTGGCGCGCATAGGAGAGTGCACGCGCGGCGTGGCGGCGGTCCTGGAAATGCGCGCCTCGATCAACGACGTGCTGCAGGTCGATGAGAGCACCGGCCTCGACATGCTGCTCGCGGAGAAGAATGCTTCGAACGCGCTCGACAAGCTCACGGTACACGGATTCTCCGGAATCATGGCGCGCCTGCGGCAGCGATACGACGCCATCATCGTCGACAGTCCGCCGGTGGGCCTGCTCTCCGACGCGCTCACGCTCGCAAGTGTCGCCGACCAGACCGTCATCGTGACGCGCAACGGCGAGAGCACCAACGCGGAGCTCGCCGTCGCGACGCGGCTGCTGCGCGAACGCGGCGCCACGCTCGCGGGCCTCGTGGTGACGCATGTCGAGCCGCGCGACCTCGCATTCGCCGGCAAGTCGATGGCGCGCTATGTGATGGGAATGCCACCGCGCATCGCCGCGGTGCCCGACCTGCGGCGAGCGTGATGGGCCTCTCGAGCATCTTCAATGGCGATGACGATCTTCTGGCGAAGGAGCGTCGCGAGCGCGAACGCCGGTCAGGCGTGCGGTTGCACTTTCTGTGGCTGAGTCGCGGTGCGCTGCGCGAAGGAACGCGTTTCCCAGACGGCGACGACGATGAGTACGACGGTGGTCACGGCGCCGAGCGCGAGCGGCGTGAACAAAAGGCAGAACGGCGCGATCAACGCTAACAACCCCAGGCCGACCAGGTGCGACAGCGGGTAGTGCTTTGCGCTGGCGCGCTTGAAGAACACGTTTCCGGTGAGATAGAGCGCCGGACCCCCTAACAAGGCCATGGCCTCGGGGACGCCCAGGTGCCCGGCCGCGTGTCTGATCGTGATCTCGTCGGCGACCGCGGATACCACGATGCCGGCGATGATGGGAATGTGGAAATACGTGTACACGGCGCGCGCGAACCGGCCCGGATCCACGGCGCCTGCAATCTCGCGGCTGTTGCGTTCGGCGCCGATGTTGAAATAGATCCACCACATCGCAACCGTGCCGAGGAATGCAACGAGGAAGGCGCAATTCGCCTCCATGGTGGCCGGCAGCGAGGCGGCGGTCGAGCCGGTAACCAGGATCGACTCCCCGAGCGCGATCATGACGAACAATGCGCAGCGTTCCGCCATGTGCGCCCCGTCGACCTTCCAGTCCGCCGTGCTCGAGCGCCCGAGGCCGGGCACGAAGTACCCGATGAACGGCCCGCCTACTTCGAGCGACAACGCCACGACCCACGCGGCGGCGCGCTCGAACCCATCGGCAAATCCGCCCGCGATCCAGAACGTCGCCGAGACGACGAGCCAGCTGGTTATTCTCTGGAAGTTGCGGTGATTGACCGGATCGTGGCCGCGCGTCGCCGCGACCATGAACGCCGACCGCGTGACCTGGATGAAGGAATACGCCAGGGCGAACAGCAGTCCCTCGTGGCCGAACGCGTTCGGGATCGACGCGGACATCAGCAGGCCGGCGAGCATGAGCGTGAACAGCAGCATGCGCACGGAAGGTCTGTCGGGGTCGATCCAGTTGGTGAACCAGCAGGTGTACATCCACACCCACCAGACGGCGAGCAACAGGAAACCCGTGCGCACCGCGCCGCCGCGCGTCAGGTGTTCGACCAGCGAATGTGACAGCTGGGTCACCGCGAACACGAAGACCAGGTCGAAGAACAGCTCTACGAACGTGACGCGCGCGTGCGAGTCGCGCGAGCGCAGCAGGTTTGGTTTCTTGTACAAGGCAGTCCTCCCGAAGCCGAGAGTCTGCCAGAAGTGGTGCCTCGCGCTATGGCGGCGTGTACGAGCCGGGGGCGCCACGGACGAAGTGCGCGCGCGCATCGCCGAACATCCGGCGCGTACACCACTTCGCGTAGCTCGAGCCGAAGAGCCAGCCCAGCCAATGCGCGATTCCGCGCGCGGGCAATTCATAGTCGATGAACACGCGCACCAAGGATCCGAACGGCCGGGCGCCAACTTCAAAGCCGAGTCGATAGTGCGCAATCACCCAAATGCGAGGCTCCCCCGTTGTCTGCCAGACCTTGTCATAGGGGCGACGGCGTTCGGTCACTATCTCCACGAGCGAAAGCGGGATTCCGAATGCTCTTCCGGCCAGCTTCATTTTCGATCCGACTCGCTGGCCGTGACCTCCGTCGAGCTCGAGATTCATCTTCCCGCCGCCCATGCTCCATGAGGACTTGCTCATGTGAGAGTTGAGGCGAGCTGGATCGTCGAGGAAGTCGAAGATCCGCTCGGCGGGCGCGACGATGAGTCCGGAAACTTCGTAGTGCCGCGAGAATGTCGCCGATTCAGTCATGTTTGTGTTTTAGATGAGGTTGGTCTTGGGCACGTCAGCGGAAGTCGCCACCCAAGTCTGATCGCAATCGCGCCCGCATCCACCCGCAACAATACTGCGCGAGTACGTAGTCCCCCGTGATCGCGCCGCTTGACTCTGGAGTATGGTCCATACTTTAGGATGCACTGCATGGAGCTCCACGCGATGGATACGATAGGTATCGGCACGCTCGCCAAGCGCGCGGGAGTCAGCATCGACACGGTGCGCTATTACGAAAAAAGCGGTCTGCTCGCGCCGCAGGCCAGGCTCGCCTCGGGGTATCGCCGCTATGGCGAGCCTCAGTTGACTCGCCTGCGCTTCATCCGCCACGCCCAGGAACTGGGGTTTTCGCTCCGGAATATCAGCGAGCTGCTCGGCCTTTCCACGCAGCGGGACGTCAGACGGATCAAGAGATCTGCGGAGCGCAAGCTCGCCGAAGTCAACAAACGCATTGCGTCATTGCAGCGCGTCCGAAATGCGCTGTCAGAACTGATCGCGAAATGCCCCGGTCACGGACGCGCCGCAGACTGTCCCATCCTCAAGGCGCTCGGTGGGGAAACCGTCCAGTGAACCACGCACACACCCACCAGCAAGGTCAACAATCCGCACCGCTCGCGCCCGTCGCCGCATCGACTATCTACACCTGCCCCATGCATCCTCAGATTCGCCAGGCGGGGCCGGGAAGCTGCCCGATCTGCGGCATGACTCTCGAACCGGCAATGCCCGCTGCCGCCGAAGGCAAACCGGAACTGGATGCGGTCAGGCGCAAGTTCTGGTTCGCGACCGCGCTCAGCGTTCCGGTGGTGGCGGTGGCCATGCTGCCGCACCTGCTGGACCTGCACCTCTCCACCGGAGCCGCCGCGATGCTGCGCTACGCGGAGGTGCTGCTCACATTGCCGGTGGTGCTGTGGGCGGGCTTCGACTACTACCGGCGCGGCTGGCGCGGCGTGCTGAACCGTACGCCAAACATGTACACACTGATCGGTCTCGGTGTGCTGGTCGCATATCTGTTCAGTCTGTTCGCGACTTTCGCCCCGCAAGCCTTTCCACCCGCGATGCGCGACGCGCACGGCATGGTGGGCGTGTACTTCGAAGTGGCGGCGGTCATCATTGCGCTCGTACTGCTGGGCGAATGGCTGGAGCTTGCCGCGCGCGGACGAACCAGCCTCGCGATCCGGCAACTGCTCGGGCTTGCACCGAAGACCGCGCGGCGCATCCGCGATGGCATCGACGAGGACGTGCCTCTCGACCAACTGGTCATCGGCGATCGCGTGCGCGTGCGTCCGGGAGAAAAGGTCCCCGTGGATGGACGCATCGAAGATGGTCGCTCCGCTTTTGATGAATCCATGCTCACCGGCGAGCCGTTGCCCGTCGACAAGGGGCCCGGTGATCGCGTCTTCGGCGCCACGCTCAATCAGACCGGCGCCGTCGTCGTGTTCGCGGAACGTGTCGGCGCCGACAGTTTGCTGTCGCAGATAGTTGCGCTCGTGGCGCAGGCGCAGCGCAGCCGCGCACCGCTGCAGCGACTCGCCGATCACGTCGCGGCGTGGTTCGTGCCGGTGGTCGTCGCCATCGCCGTACTCACGTTCGCCGTCTGGTGGTTGGTCGGGCCGGAGCCGCGTCTCGCGTATGCCCTGATCAACGCCGTCGCCGTGCTGATCATCGCCTGTCCGTGTGCGCTCGGGCTCGCCACGCCGATCTCCATCATGGTGGCCAGCGGCCGCGGGGCGCAGATCGGGGTGTTGTTTCGCGACGCCCAGGCCATTGAGCATCTGCGCGAGATCGATACGTTGGTGGTCGATAAAACCGGCACGCTGACCATCGGGCGCCCTTCCCTGCACGAAGTGCTCACTACTCCGCCGTGGAATGAAACCGATGTGCTCGCCATCGCCGCGGCGCTCGAAAAATCGAGCGAGCATCCGCTGGCGCGCGCCGTCGTCGCCGGCGCCGCTGCGCGAAACGTCTCACCGGTTGAGGTGAGTGATTTCCAGTCGGCTACCGGACGTGGTGTCACGGGCGATCACGCCGGCCGTCGCGTCGCGCTCGGCAACGCTGCCCTGATGCAGGATGTCGGCGCTTCGATGCAGACCCTGCAGGCGCAGGTCGACACGCTACGTGCGAGCGGCCGCACGGTGATGTTCCTCGCGGTCGGCGGCACTCTCGCAGGCGCTATTGCCGTGGGTGACGCAATCAAGGACACGACTCCCGCAGCGCTGAAGGCGCTGCGCGCGGATGGCCTGCGCATCGTGATGCTCACGGGTGACGCGCGCGGCACCGCAGAGGCCGTCGCCCGGAGTCTGCAGATCGACGAAGTCATCGCCGAAGTTCAGCCCGCCGACAAAGCGAAAATAATTGAGCGGCTTCAATCCGAAGGGCATCGCGTGGCGATGGCCGGCGACGGTATCAACGACGCGCCAGCGTTGGCGCGCGCGCACGTCGGCATCGCCATGGGTACGGGCACCGACATCGCCATGGAAAGCGCGCAGGTCACGCTCATCAAGGGCGATTTGAATGGCATCGTTCGTGCCCGGCAACTGAGCCGCGCCACGGTGCGAAACATCTGGCAGAACCTGGGCTTCGCGTTCGGCTATAACGCGTTGGGAATTCCAGTTGCAGCGGGCGTGCTCTACCCTGCCACCGGGTTGCTGCTATCTCCGATCCTCGCCGCTCTGGCAATGAGTCTGTCGTCGGTTTCCGTCATCACGAATGCTTTGCGGTTGCGCAATCGCAAGCTATAGGACTCCAAAGTGGTCAGCCGACGCAGATTCGTAATCGGCGCCGCGGGCGGCGCGTTGCTACTCGCTCACGGACGTGCGCGGGCCAATGCGCCAGAATCCGCGGTCGGCTCCGCACCCGCCTCCGAGCTCCACGGCCCGGACTACAATCTCACGATCGACGAGCTGCCCGTGAACATCACCGGCAAACCGCGCCGCGCCGTGGCCGTGAACGGCCAGGTGCCGGCGCCGCTGCTGCGCATGCGCCAGGGTGACACGGTCACCATTCGCGTCACTAACAAGCTGCGCGAGCAGACCTCGATTCACTGGCACGGGCTCATCGTGCCCGCGGACATGGACGGTGTTCCCGGCCTGTCGTTCGATGGCATCGCCCCCGGCAGCACGTTCACTTATCGGTACAAGGTGAACCAGTCCGGAACGTACTGGTACCACTCGCATTCGCGCTTCCAGGAGCAGATCGGGCTGTACGGCCCGCTGGTGGTGGAACGGCGCGGCGGCGAACGCCATGCGGCCGACCGCGAGCACACACTGCTGCTGTCCGATTGGACCGATCACGACCCGGAAGCCATCTACGCCACGCTCAAGCGCGCGAGCGACTACTACAATTTCGGCAAGCGTACGGCCGCCGACTTTCTGGCCGACGTTCGTGAGAAAGGCTTCTCCGCCACGGTTGCCGAACGGCGCATGTGGAATGCCATGCGCATGGACGCCACCGATCTCGCCGATGTGTCGGGCTACGCGTACACCTATCTAATGAACGGCGCGCCACCCGCGGGCAACTGGACCGGCCTGTTCCAACCGGGCGAACGCGTGCGATTGCGCATCATCAACGGCTCATCGATGAGCTTCTTCGACGTGCGCATTCCGGGATTGAAAATGACCGTGGTGGCCACCGACGGCCAGGACGTCGAGCCCGTGACGGTCGACGAATTCCGCATCGGCACCGCCGAGGTCTATGACGTCATCGTGACGCCTGGCGATGCGGCTTACACGATCTTTGCGCAGGCGATGGACCGCTCCGGTTTCGCGCGCGGGACACTCGCACCGCGTGCCGGAATGACGGCCGCCATTCCGGCGCTCGATGCACGCGCGATTCTCACCATGGCGGACATGGGAATGAGCCACGAAGGCATGGATCACGGCGCTATGGATTCTTCCGCGATGCCGCCCATCAATCATGCGCCTGCCGAATCCGGTCCCATCGTCGACATGCGCAATGCGATGCCCAACACCGGGCTCGATGATCCGGGCGTGGGCCTGCGCGGCAACGGCCGGCGCGTACTCACCTACGGCGATCTCGCCACACTGGGTGGGCCGATCGACAGCCGCCGCGCGGCACGGGAAGTCGAGCTGCATCTGACCGGGCACATGGAGCGTTACATCTGGTCATTCAACGGCCAGAAATTCTCCGACGCGCAGCCGCTGCGATTCACGCACAACGAACGACTGCGCGTCGTGCTGGTGAACGACACCATGATGACGCACCCCATTCACCTGCACGGCATGTGGAGCGAATTGCTGGACGCGCGCGGTGATTTTCGCGTGCGCAAACACACGCTCACCGTGCAGCCCGGCCAGCGCATCGCCTATGAGGTGACCGCGGACGCGCTCGGTAGTTGGGCTTATCACTGCCACCTGCTCTATCACATGGAGGCGGGCATGTTCCGCGAAGTGGTGGTGGCATGAAGCGGCTCGCCGCGGCGGCAATGCTCGTGCTCGCGGCGCCGGTGCCGGGTGGGGAGAGTGGGGATCCGCCTTCACACGTTCCGCCCGACCCTCCGCAGTCGCAGGTGCACGCCATGCCCTATCGCGAGATGGCGGAGATGATGGGCATGGACGATCGCAAGCGGTTCGGCAAGGTGATGATCGACCGGCTCGAATGGCGCGACACCGGGAGCACTTCGTATGAGTGGGATGCCAGCGCCTGGTACGGCGGCGACTTCAACAAGCTGTGGTTCGAAACCGAGGGCGATCACATCGCCGGCAACACCACCGATGCGCGCATCGAAGTGCTCTGGGATCGCATCGTCAGCGCCTGGTGGAGCACGCGGCTGGGGTTGCGCCAGGATTTCGGCGAGGGTCCGACTCGAAGCTGGGTGGCGTTCGGTGTCGCGGGACTTGCGCCGGGATTCATCCATGTGGAGGCGATGGCGTACGCCGGCGGCGGAGATCGCCTGGCGCTGCGGCTGGCCACCAGCTACGACCTGCTGATCACGCAGCGCCTGGTGCTGCAGCCCGAGGCGGAAATGAACGTGTACAGCGCCGACGATCCCGCGCGGCTCATCGGCACTGGCCTGTCGGATATCGAATTGGGGCTGCGATTGCGCTATGAGTTCCGGCGCGAAGTTGCACCGTACCTCGGCGTGAGCTGGTCACGACGATTTGGCGACAGCGCCGACCTCGCGCGCGCGGCGGGCGACGACCCCGACGAGATCTCCTGGGTCGCCGGCATTCGCCTGTGGTTCTAGCTACGCTTGAAGACTTCGCGCGCCACGTTGAGCGCATTGATAGCGGCCGGAAATCCGGCGTACACCGCCATCTGCAGAATCACTTCGACGATTTCCTGCGGCTTGCAGCCCACGTTGAGCGCGCCCTTGATGTGAACCTCGAGCTGCGGCTGCGCATTGCCGAGTGCCGTCAGCGCGGCGATGGTCGCGAACTGGCGTGAGCGCCGATCGAGTCCCGGCCGCGCCATGACGTCGCCGTACGAGAAATCGATGATCCATTCCGCGAGATCCGGCGCGATGTCGCGCAGCGACTCCACCACGGCTTCTCCCGTGCCGCCGGTGATCGCCGCAAGCGCGCGAACTCCGCGCGTGTGCCGATCCTCGCTGTAGCTGACTACCTCGTTGCGCACCGAGGCCGCGGCGAGGCCCGCTGCGGGCCCAGCCTCCGGAATGTCCAAAATACGTTCGCGATGGTTTGATTTCATGGCGCGAAGCGTAGCCGCGGCACCTCCGCGGTACACGCGGCCATGCGGCGCGTTGATGTCAGACAAGCGCTTGGATCCCTGCCAGCCTATTGCCGTCTGTTGGCGTGGATCATGGCTGCGGTCTGCGGGGACGCAGGAATCGCCAGCATCTGCGTCGCGTTCATGCGCACTTCGATGGCCGGCGTCACCGCCTGCGGCGTCACCACGAGAGCGGGAGCCGCGGTCACCGCCGCGGTGTTGGCCGGCTTGAATCCACTCGCGGCGGCGGGAGGCACGACGACTTCCTTGCCCCTTAGCTGCATGCGGCCGATGGAGTCGCGCGTGCGTCCATCGAGCTCGCCGGATTCGCTGATGCCATTCTCTTTCTGAAACAGGCGCACGCGATTCTTGAACTCCGGCGACGGCTGCTCCGCGCCACCGGCCCCCTGCACGGGATGTTCGACGCCGAGCGCGCGGCCCGCGGCGACGGTCGACAGCACGCGCAGGCGCTGCGCCTTGCCGGGCTCGGCGTATTGCAGCCGGTCGGCCGCGGTGCCGTAGTTAGACTGCGCGACCAGCAGATCGCCGCTGGCTGATGCGTCGTCGCCACGCTTGATGAATTGCAGCGTGGCCTGGGTGCTGTACAGCATGAATTCCACGCGCGCCGCGCAATCCTGCGTCGGGCCGCGCAGGAACGCCGCGACTTTCGGCTCCGCCTGGAATCTCTGGCCGGACTCGCAAGGCTTTTCCAGTGCCGCTTCACCGCTGCCCGGCACCGTGGCGTAGAAGCTCGACTGTCCCTGCGGATCGATCTGGTTGATGGTCGCGTCGAGGCCGCCGCCCCCTTCGCGCATCACGCGGAACACCAGCGGCGCGGTCGCTGGCGTGGTAGCGGTGTCGGGAGCCGCGGGCTCGGTCGCCGCCGGTTGCGTGCTCGTCACGTTATCCATGGGCTTTTCGCGACTGCAGGCGGCCAGCAAGGAAGCGGCGATGAAGAGGCAAAGTTTTCTCATGGCCATTCCTATTTCTTCGCGGTTTGTTCGGAGACGCCGGCGGCGACGCTGAGGAAGAGCGTGATCAGCGCGAGCAGCAGGAGTGCGAGCAGGATGCCGACCTGGTTGCGTGCCACGAATGTCGAGAAGCCCGGTTCCACGAGGCGGAACTTCGTGGTTTCGGGCTTGATGCGCACGATGGGCAATGCGGTCGCGCTGTCCGGGCGCGTGTACTTCACTTCGAATTCGACGTGCGTGCCGGCGACGATCATCGGCGCCATGAAATCGAAGCCGCTGGCGAACGCATCGCAGGTGGGCTGACCACCCCAACCCGGCGGCTCGAACGCGCAGCTGCGATCTTTCGGATCGACGCTGAAGACGATGTCGGCCGTCGGCGCGGCAATCGATGCCTTGAGATTGGTGAGCGCGGTGTCGGCTGAAAGATTGCTGAGCGTGATGTGAACCAGGTAGCCGGCCCGGCCGTCGGCGAGCTTCGCCGGCGAGTTCGTGATGTCGTACTCGATGGTGCCGTTGGCGGCGATGCCGTCAACGAGCCGCATCAGCGTCCACGCCATGAATCCGAGGATGAGCCCCGTCGCCAGGGACTTGTCCTTGGAGAGCAATCCGTTGAAGAAGCGTCGCCACCAGCTCATGAGCGATTCTCAACCCGCGATGACGGCGATCATGCCTCCGTGAAGCGACCGTTGCACAAAACTGTGAGGACGTACCGGCACCATCTACTTCCCCGGTATCCAGTTGGTCCCGGCCAAAGGCAGGTTGGCCATGGCGGCGGCTTCGACGGTCAGCGCCACGAGGTCTTCGCGCTCGAGATGGTGCACGTCCTGCTTGCCACAGGCGCGCGCGATGGTGGTGAGCTCCATGTTCAGCGTTTTCAGGTAGTTAGTGAGCCGCCTGGCACCGCTTTCCGGGTCGAGGCGCCGCTCCAGCACCGCGTCCTGCGTGGTGACTCCCACCGGACAGCGGCCGGTGTGGCAGTGGTGGCAGAATCCGGGTGCGGTTCCGAGTTTGGCGTAATCTTCCACCGCAGAAACGTGGCTGTCGCCCACGAGATAGGTGTCGCTGTTGCAGCCCAGCGCCATCAGCACGGCCTGCCCGATGGCCACCGCGTCCGCGCCCATGGCCAGCGCCTTGGCCACATCGGCCCCGGTCCGAATGCCGCCCGACACGATCAACTGCACCTTGCCGCGCATGTTGAGATCATCAATGGCTTCCACCGCCTGCCGCACCGCGGCGAGCGTCGGAATGCCCACATGCTCGATGAATACGGTCTGCGTCGCCGCCGTGCCGCCCTGCATGCCGTCGACCACGATCACATCCGCGCCCGCATGGATCGCCAGCTTCACATCGTGATTGACGCGCGTCGCGCCCATCTTCACGTAGATAGGCTTCTCCCAGTCGGTGATCTCGCGCAGCTCGTTGATCTTGATCACGAGATCGTCGGGCCCCGTCCAGTCCGGATGCCGCGAGGCCGAGCGCTGATCCACGCCCGGCGGCAGCGTGCGCATGGCCGCGACGCGCGGGTTCACCTTCTGCCCGAGCAGCATGCCGCCACCGCCCGGCTTGGCGCCCTGCCCGATCACGATCTCGATCGCATCGGCACGGCGGACGTCGTCCGGGTTGAATCCATACCGCGACGGCAGACACTGATACACCAGCGTCTTCGAGCTCTCTCGCTCCTCGCGCGTCATGCCGCCGTCGCCCGTGGTCGTCGACGTGCCGAGCGTCGTGGCGGCACGGCCCAACGCCTCTTTCACGCGCGCCGACAGCGCGCCAAAGCTCATGCCGGCGATGGTGATGGGCGTGGCGAGCTCGATCGGCTTCGTCGCGAATCGTGTGCCGAGCACGGTGCGCGTCGAGCATTTTTCTCGATAACCCTCGAGCGGGTACCGCGACAGCGACGCGCCCAGAAACACCAGATCATCGAACGACGGCAGGTGCCGCTTGGCGCCCAGGCCCCGTATTTCGTACAAGCCCGTCGCCGACGCGCGCTGGATGTAATCGAGGACGCGCCGGTCGTAGCCCGCGGATTCCTCGAGTGACAGGTGATCGTTCATCGCACCCTCTCAATATTCCTGGTTGGCATCGGCATTCCAGTGGTACAGGCTCTTCGCCGACGCCACGCGCCGGAACTTCATCGGATCGTGATCGAGGCCCGCGCGGCCTAACAACTCGCGCACCGCGGCGAAATCCTCGTCTTTCATGGGCTCGAAGCGTGCGTCGGCGCCCAGCGAGCGCACGGTGCCGCGGACATAGATCACCGCTTCGTACAGCGAATCGCCGAGCGCATCGCCCGCGTCGCCGCAGACCACCAGGCGCCCCGCCTGCGCCATGAAAGCGGAGAAGCTGCCGACGTCGCCGCCAACGACGATATCGCCGCCCTTGAGCGATATGCCGCATCGCAGGGCCGCGTCGCCGAGAATCACCAGCAGCCCGCCATGCGCAGACGCACCGGCCGAAGTCGAAGCGAATCCTTCGACGCGTATGGTCCCCGACATCATGTTCTCGCCGACGCCGGGGCCGGCATTGCCGTGCACGGTGATGTTGGCGTGCATGTTCATGCCACCCGCGTAATAGCCGGCGTGGCCGTCAATCTCGACCTCGAGCGCCGACGCAAGTCCCGCGGCGATGGAATGCGCGCCATCGGCATTCAGAATCCTCACTCGTTTGACGCCCGCCTGGTTGGCATCGCGATGCAGGTATCGATTCACCTCGCGCAACGGCGTCGCCGCCAGGTCGAACTGCTTCACGCCTTCCACGAGTACACCTCCTCGGGCTTGGGTTCGAAGACATTGGCATGGCGCACACCGGGCAGATGCGCGAGTGAGCGGAACTCCGAGGCGATGGCGACGTAATCTTCCGTCTCCGCGACCACCGCCGGCTTGCAGGCGAATGCGTCGCGCACGATGAGCATCTCCTTGTCGGTTCCCATGAGGAATGTGAAGAAGCCATCGAGCTCGCTGAAACCGCGATGCACGGCGGTCGTGAGGTCATCGCCCTCGCGCATGCGCCATTCAAAGAAGCGGCACGCCGCCTCGGTATCGTTGTCGGTGACGAACTTGATGCCGAGCGGCTCGAGCTTCTTGCGCACCAGGTGCGGGTTCGACAGCGATCCGTTGTGAACCAGGCAGAAATCCTGACCCGCCGTGAACGGATGCGCATGCGCCGGCGTGACCGCCGACTCCGTGGCCATGCGCGTGTGCGCGACGACGTGGGTGCCGCGGGCCTTTTTCAGCTTGTAGCGCTCGACGATCTCCGCCGGCGCGCCGATGTCCTTGTAAAGATCGATGGAGCGGCCCATGGACAACACATAGATTTCGGGTTGCGCCTCGCCGAGCCAGGTCTTCACCTCTTCGGACGCCGTGGGGGTCGTGAGGATGGCGTGCTGCCCGGTCTCGGCGAAGCGATGCTTGCCGGGAAATTCCGCGCCCAGCTCGAGCGCGAGCCGCTTCCAGTCGGCCGCGCCCTCGCCCCAGAACAGCGAGAGTTTGTGCGAATCCGACACGCCGTCGCCAAAGATGGCGACACCAGCGGAATCCGGGCCGCGACTGGTCATGCCGACGAGCATCGGCGTCATGAGCTCGCCCAGCTGATCGCGCAATGCCGGCTTCTTGAGCAACAACCCGACGATGCCGCACATCAGAAGAACTCCAGGTAGCGCTCGGTTTCCCAGTCGGAGACGTGGCGCGCGTATTCGGTCCACTCCATGCGCTTGAGCTTGATGAACTCCGCGGACAACTCGGCGCCGAGGCCGGCCTTGACCACCTCGTCGCTCTCGAGCGCGCCAATCGCCTCGAGCAGGTTCTGCGGCAGCAGGCCTATCTTCTTTTCGCGCAGCTGCGCGTCGGTCAGCTCGTACATGTTGAGATTGGTGGGCTCGCCCGGATCGAGCTTGCGTTCGATGCCATCGAGACCCGCCGCCACCAGCACCGCCAGCGCGAGGTATGGATTGCAACCCGAGTCCGGCAGGCGGAATTCCAGGCGTCCACCCGGGATGCGCACGCAGGCGGTGCGGTTGTTGTCGCCATACGCGATATAGGCCGGCGCCCAGGTGGCGCCCGACAGCGCGCGCCCCACGACGAGTCGTTTGTACGAGTTCACCGTGGGCGCGCACACCGCCGCCAACGCACGAGCGTGCGTCAGCACTCCCCCCAGAAATTGATAGGCCAGCGTCGAGAGCGCGAGCCCGCGTTTGTCGGACTTGTCTTCGAACAGGTTCTTCTGTTTGTCGTTGCCGATCGAGATGTGGAAATGCGCGCCGCTGCCGGTGCGATTCGAGAACGGCTTCGGCATGAAGGTCGCGATCATGCCGTGCTTGCGCGCGATCTCACTCGCGGCCATTTTCACGAAGGTGAAGTTGTCGGCGGACTTGAGAGCGTCCGCGTAGGTGAAATTGACTTCAAACTGACCGTTCGCGTCCTCGTGGTCGATCTGGTACACGTCGATGCCCACGCGGCGCAGGCTCATCGTGATTTCATCGAGCACGCCGCTGGCGCGCGACAGGCCCTTGTAGTCATAGCAGGGTTTGTCGAGCCGGTCAGTGCCGTCGAAAGGCCCGAGCTTTCCCGAAGGATCACGGCCTAACAACATGAACTCCGGTTCGATGCCCACGTACATCGTCATGCCCTTGTCGGCGAGGCGCGCGAGCTGGCGTTGCAACGTGACGCGCGAACAGTAGGGATAGGGTTTGCCCTTGACCGTGCCGTTGCAGACGAGGCGCGCATACCCGGGCATCCACGGAATGGGCGTGAGCGTCGACAGGTCGCCCACCGCCATGTAGTCAGGCCCATCGGGCCCCATGCCGAATCCCCAGAGCGCGAACCCGGCGAAGCCCGCGCCATCGGTGAGCACCATTTCCAGGTGTTCCACCGGGACCGCCTTGGCCTTCGCCGACCCGTGGATGTCGACGAACTGCGCGAGTACAAATTTGATCTGGTGCTTCGCGAACAAGGCTTGCGCTTCGGCTGCATTCATTGGGATCTCCCTGGTATTTTTTTCATGACTTGCTCGAGTGTTTCCCACAGGTACGGCCCGAAGCTCGGGTCGCACCAGATTCGGTAGATAGCGCCGTCGTCGAGCGAGAGTTGCGGCAGGACCAGCACGCCGACGCCGACCATCAACGTCATGACCACCGGCCGCTTCGCGACATCGAGCGCGCTGAAATTCACGTTGCACACCTGTGCCAGCGCAATGTCGGCCGCATCGCCACCGAGCACGATGGCGGTGTCCTCGCGCAGCACGGGATAGACGCCTTCAGGTTCTTCGGCGGTCAGTTGCTCGAGCGCGCTGATACCGGCGGCTTCGCCCCGTTCTTCGATGAAAAACTCCGTGAAACCGAGCCGGCCGACGACGTTCCAGGAGTCTTCGCGGTCCTCCGTGCGCAGCGGCGCCCAGCAGTTGGGCCGCGCCGGCACGCTCATCCCAAGTTGTTTGAGGACTTCAGCGGCGCGCGGACCTTTCACGCCGAACCGGCGTTCGGGAAGGGCTTCGGCCAGCCATGCGGCATCCCGGCGACTCATACGGCCCCCACGAACGGCGTGCGCACCACGCGTGCGGCCACTTGTCGCCCGTCGACGGCGCGGATCACGAGATTCGAGCCGGGTTCGCTCATGTGCGGCGCGGCCATGGCGAGACCGATGGTCCGGCCCAGCGTCGGCGAATGGGCGACGCTGGTGACACGCCCGGCGATGTTGCCGTTCTGGATCAGCAGATTGGCCTCGGTCACCGGCGCCTGCCCATCCGTTACCTCGAACCCGACTAACTTCTGGCGCGCGCCGCGGCGCACGTGAATGCGCAGACTGCGTTGACCCACGAAGAACGGCTTGCCCATGCGCACGGCCCAACCGAGCCCCGCTTCGAACGGATTGGTGAGGTTGTCGGTGTCGTGCGCGACGATGGCGTGGCCTTTCTCGAGCCGCAGGACGCGCTGCGCCTCGACGCCAAAGGCGCGGACGCCGGCGCCCGCGCCGGCTGTCATCAACCCATCCCAGAGCCGGCCTGCCGATCGGTAGGGCACATGGATCTCGAAGCCCAACGAGGAGACGAACCCCGCGCGCAGTACGCGCGCCGGAATGTCCGCAACCTTGCCTTCACGCACCGCGAGGAATGGAAAGGCCGCCTCGGACAAATCGACGTCGGTCAGCACCTGCAGAATTTCGCGGCTCGCCGGGCCCGCAAGATTGAAGGCCGCGCGATGGCCCGTGGTGTTGACGAACGTGCAGTCCATGCGCCAGCGCGCATTCCACAACAGCAGCTCGCGGTACACATTGGCCGCGCCGCTCGTGGTGGTCGTGAAGTAGTAGCGCTGTTCGCCAAGACGCGCGACCACGCCGTCGTCGCGCACGATGCCGCTTTCGTCGAGCAACACCGCGTAGCGCGTCATGCCGACGCGCAGGTCGGAGAAGCTGCCGGTGTACACCCGATCGAGAAAGGCACCGGCGTCGGGCCCGAAGATCTCGATCTTGCCGAGCGTGGAAACGTCGATGAGCCCGACGCTCTCTCGCACGGCGCGCACCTCCCGCACGATGCAATCGAGGCGCGAGGCGTCACCGTCACGGTAAAACTCCGGACGCTGCCAGCCGCCGACCGCCATGTATTTGGCGCCGAGTGCCGCGTGCCGATCGTGCACGGCGCCGTACCGCTCGGGATGGAAACCCATGCCGGCCAGGTGCTTGAGCGCAACCGGGTGATAGAAAGGTCGTTGCGTGGTCAGCGCCGTGTCGGCGAGCGAGGCACCGCGTGCGCGCATGAGAATGCGCGCGCCATGCAGATTCGAGTGCTTGCCCTGCGACGGGCCCATGCCGAGCGTGCTGAAGCGCTTGAGCAGCTCGGCACTGTCGAAGCCTTCCTGCGCGCTGTTCAGGAGGTCCTTCACCTGGATGTCTTCATCCAGGTCCACGAAGTCGCGCGCGCGCGGATGCGGAAAGACCGGATAGGGATGCGACACCTGGCGCGAGTTCTCGGGTCGCGAAACCCGCGCGGCTTCGTGGCCGCCGCGCGCGTGCGCGGCCGCTTCCGCGCCGGCATCGCGCCCGTCCTGGCGACGTGCCGCGTATTCATGGATGCCGTTGACGCGGCCGGCCGCGAACAGCCCGGGCGGTAGTTTGACCGGCAGATGTTGCTGCAAGGCGTTGTCGAATTGCAGTGTCGCGCCCGCCTGCGCCAGCAAGCCGGCGGCGGGCGCAAAACCGACGCTCATGAGCACCGCATCGCAGGCGATGGTCTCGAGGGAACCCGAACGCGAGTCGTCGCCGACGATGCGCACCTGCAACGCGCGGACCGCGCCACCACGGCCCGCGAGCGCGGATTCCGGGACGACGCCGGTCACACAACGAAGGTCGCCGAGACCATAGGCGTCGCCGCCGCAGCCGGCGCGGATGTCGAGTATCGCAGCGACCGGAATTTCCCGGGCGCGCAGTTCGCGCGCCAGCTCATAACCTTCGCGATTCGCAGTGAGAATGACGATGCGCCTGCCTGGCGCGATGCCGTAGCGATGCAGCAGC
>Ga0307513_10002052_pt1 | contig 28328 bp, 24 predicted proteins | sample 15_EM_MG_FD_202174 | JGI IMG/M metagenome (GOLD analysis project Ga0307513, IMG submission 202174) | Populus trichocarpa ectomycorrhiza microbial communities from riparian zone in the Pacific Northwest, United States - 15_EM | ecosystem: Host-associated > Plants > Roots > Unclassified | place... | reverse complement strand
ATTCGTCGTAGTAGCTGGCCATGTCGAATGGTCAGGGAGGTCAGAGTAAGGTGGGCGTTCAACGCGATTACGTCGCAATGTGATAGTGGAAGGTGGAAGGTGGATCTCGCGTGCTACGCGGTGCGTCTCGCCTTTTGAGGGCGGTGTCTCGTGTTCTACACGGTGCGTCTCGCCTATGAGGGCGGTATCTCGCACTGGAAATGGGTTCCAGAGCGGTGTCTCGATGGTCTGCTGGCAGGATCGGTGCGGGTTGCCGGTTTTCGACGGGCTACGTGGAGGTGAGCGAACTCACTCTCATCACCAAGATGGAGGGGGGGTGGAACCACCTCGAGCTGGGATCGGGTCTGGGGTGGGAATGCGACAGTATGATGTGGTATGATGATAATGTGTGACTACGACAGGCTACGCTACGATGATCGGGATCGGCCCAGCACAGCCACAACGTTGAATGCGGTCCCAGTCAAATCTCCTTAGATTCCAATTGTATAAATATGGTATCCATCACTTCGGACCGACGAAGGTTCGAAGATTCAGAACACGATCGAGATGCAGACAGAACGAGGTTTTTCATCGGTGGTTCAGCGTAAAGAGAATTAAATGTCCACAGGAACGTCACGCACGTTCGATCAGAACCACTTCTCCGAGTCAAAAGCTCAAACCTCTCCACTTCTCAAGCGACTTCCACCGCCAAAGGAGATTCACAGCCTTAGATTGTAATATATTTTAATACTATGATGGGATGCGACTAAATGAAAAAAGTGCCCAAAACAAACAGAGAGAGATGAAAGCAAGAAACAGAAGAACAGAAAAAAATGGCAAAAAGAGTGGTGGACGGACCCGATCAATAATAACTACCCCCCAACTACCTATGCCAGCTATGCGCTATGACAGGGGCAAGCGTAAAAGTAAAAACAAAAAAAGGTAGAAGCGAGCACAGCAAGAGCACAGTCGCCTAAGTCGCCTCGGCACGATACAATATCATATCTTAACTCTCGAGACTTCAGGTAGATGGGGACATACTGCAGCATACTACGCATTGTGGATGATGGATCGATAGAGATGGGATATGTGCGAATGCGTATGTAGTGTGGGTGTAGGATCGATAGAGATGGGATATGTGCGAATGCGTATGTAGCGTGGGTGTAGGATTGTATCGGTTGGGATGGGATGTACGGAATGTCTTGGTTGTTGTAAAAACGAGTCGTTTCATGGCGGAGCAGCACATCCATGGTCGTGAACATAAAATTCCCACTACCTTTAGGTAGGGGGTTTTATCTGCACAACTGCTCTGAAACATGAAAATTGTGCCACCTGTGCTGAGTCATTTGTTCTCATTTGCACTGTTCCCACTTTTAGTCATATTTGATCACATTACATCATATATCTGACATGTCCCAATCTGCCCCACCACCAACCACCAACCGTATACCCAAATCTTGCCTTTATTCTTCGCGCTGTCCACTCCCTGCAAATATCGTTCTATTTTGCAGATCCGAACGCGCGAGGTCCTCCAAGATTGACAGTCGTCGAGTGCCTCAAGCTCGCAAATGTCTCACATTTGAGACATTCCCCATCGACAACCAGAGCCTGTAGCGTGATGGTGGCAGCCTGCTACCTCATCACTTGGCTCCATTGATATGCCTGGCACTGCTCATTGACGACCTCATCACTTACCATTGGCCTCACCGTTGCGGACAACGTGCACACGCCAGGTTTTTTCATCCATCCGTCATCACACCATTTCTCAAGATGTCGACAAGACCCAGTTCTCCTTCCTTTGATCATACATGGATGTATTTGAAGACGATATCGACGTTGGATTTGACTGCGATGTTCTGTAGGGTGGTTTTTCCCCTTGGCCTTTTCTTTCTTTTTATTTTCCCTTTCCTGTATATGCAGACCTTCCCTTTCAACCTGGTGCTATGCCACCAGTGGTAGCTTTCGCAGTTGGGGAGTGCTAGTCCAGCCAACGTCCCCCTTGTAGCACCTTGTACCGATGTCATTATTAGTAGCTAGCGAGGTCGCTATTTCGGTAGTTACCTGAGTTGCTTATGCAACGTAGTTAGCTAATAAATAATTCCAATTCCAACTGCCAATCTGAAACAGCCCAAATATTTTCTTCTCCTCAACCTGCTCTGCCCATTCTCAAGCTTGTTTTTTTTGCAGCACTAGCATGGTACAAGTTATTATTTCTAATGGTCCTGCTTGTGTTGGATACTCCCCAGGCCTTGCCACTTCTTGTGTCTCCCTCGCTTTCTGGACTGCACATGAGATTTTATCTGGGCCAACCACACCCACTGTCTCTTATTGTGTTACTGTTCCAACTCCTGAATTTGTCTTCACAACCACTGTTGAGTGTTATGTTTGTGATGGTCTGGAATTTGATTTGGTGCTAGGGCAAGATTTTGATAGAATTTGTCAGGGTAATTCAGGTAAGACTTTTGGCAAGATTTTAGGTGACAATTTGCTCAATTTTTGGATCTTTAATCTAGTTTCCAACCCACTGTGTTCCCTTGAACATTTGGTTCATGACACTCTTGTTAATCATTTGAATAACTTTATTATATCTATCAATGCAACTGCACAGAGATCCTTTGTGATCCAAAGACAACCTGAATTTGAATATGAATATCATGGCTCTGCTGATGTACAACCTAATAAAAACATTCCTGAGCCAATGTCAGGCATGCAAATTTTGACAGATACTGTATCATTTCAGCCAATTGTTCATGTAATGTCCCAGTGAACTGAACAAATGTAGCAAATGTAACATGTAACAGGCCCTAAAAGGGTGAGTTTTTGATCCAAAATCTCAAAAAAAAGCGCCCAAGGCACCTGAAATGGACCCTTAATTTCCTATTTAGGGTGTGATGAACAACTTGTCAAATGAACAAGTTATGTAATGTGTAACATGGCATGAACAATCGGTCGAAATCGTACAGTATGCTGTTAAAGAAGACAGGAACAGGGGTCTGCACCTCAATATTTTCTGATCAGTTATCCTCTCTGCATTACCTTTTAAATTTACATGGGTTTTTGAATTTTCCTGAATGTGTTCGAGAGTGCAAAATTATGCAACACACCTGCCTCTCTCACGAAATGTTTCCTTACAAAAACTGTGTGATAGAAAATGTTGGCCTTCTCTTCCGTGCTTGGTACAGCTCGACAATGTGACCACTGGAACACATCAGCCACACCAGGGACATTTTCATCTGTGAACATTTTGGGACACTGTATTGGAAAAAGCCCTTTTCAGGGGAAACAGAAACACATTGGTGTGTGGCGGACGACAACAAAATTATTATCCACCCCTGTGAACCACATCTACATCTAACTGTAATAGAATGTGAAGATGGGAAGCTTTACATTGCATGGCAAGAAGAGGGAGCCAAAAAATGTGCAAATTTTATGGAAGCTTATGCTGCTATGAAAGTGGACATCCTGGAAGATAGTTGCGAGGTGGGGACAGTGGAAAACCCAATGGAAATCAACTGAAGAATCGGAATGTAATGCATGAGAACTATGTATACAAAATAAATGTAACTTATAGGGGGTAGTGGGCTTTGCCGCGTAGTCGGCCCTACAGTACTTATTGAAGTAGTGGTTGGCAGATTGCTGGTGGGTTGGTTGGATATGTATGTACTTATGTATGTTCGCAGAACGGTGGTGGCGGGTTCCGCATGCGTAGTCAGAAAGCAGTGGCACCTCCGAACGGTAATCGGGCAAATAAATAACAATTTTCATCCAAGAACCATATCATCCTGATCCTCATCACTAGCCTGCGGTCTCGTATTCACATTCGAAATCCTCTGGTGATGGGGATGAACATGAGCATGTTGGTGATGATGATGAAGATGCCGCTTCGAAGGTCCCGTATCAGGCGATCCCGCCATCGGCCAATCTGGGTTCGTCGTTGTCGGCGACACCGAAATTCTATCGTCGTCGGTGCGTCCCGAGCGGGCCGCGGTTGGCCGAGCCGTCCCTACAAGCTTATTCCTCCAGCACCGCCATACTTCGCATGATATATTCCCATATGTTCCCAGCATCATCCTCACATGTACACCCTCGTTCCCACCACTGGCACCAGCATCCACGCCCCCATTATAACCTGCGACATCTACAAATTCATCCCCTGCGCCGCCAATGACATAGGCATGGGTATCAATATCGTCAACGCCCCCATCTCCCCACCATCGATAACGCATGTCCACGAGTATGAGGATGCGTTGCAAGTCCCTCGTGCACGTCCACCCTCTGACGGTAGGGTGGTGGTGGGTTTCGACCGTGCGCTTGCGAGTGTATTATAGGCGCCTCCCGAGGTTGCCGTGCCACGAGAGTTGCGTCATTGCCGAGTTTGAAGACGCTGATTGTGGAACGGGATATGGGAGATATGGGGATGATGTATGGTGCGGGTGTGGTGGTGAGCAGAGTTTGGTGTATCCCATGCGGCATGGTGCACCGTGGTGGTGCCGCGGTTCAACATCATGGAAATGACCGCAGAGGAGATCTTCGTTCGTATGAAGCCGCGGTCATGACGCGGAAGGCGCCGATGGCGTTGAATTTGAAACCGAAAATGGCGAGAGGAAGGGGTGATAATGCGAGTGTACGTTCTTGTTCTTTCCTCGTATTCCTTTCTTTCTTTAGATTCTCATCCATGTTATTACAGCATGGTACTGCTTCGGCTCAAAAGCCCCACTCCTCTTCACTCGCAAACCCGCCACTTGGAGGTCCGAACGACGCATTACACGTGCCCGCAAACATAGAACATGTAGGAAGCTTGAGCCCCTCGGTACCCTCCTCGTTATCGCGCAGCTCGTCGTGCGTCGTTGAAGAGCGTCGGATGCGACGGACTCGCCGAGACCTTCGTTTAAACGCTTGCCTTCGCAAAATTTAGGACCTAATAACGCGAAGCGCGGGTTTTGGGGTCTTGGGGTAGGCGCATGGTCGACTTTGGGGGGTGTGGATATGGGTACAACTGGCTTCGAGGGGTGCACAATGGTAGACCTCGATGGCGGCGATGATAGGTATCATAATCCACATACGCAGGAGTCCGTAATCAGGAGGTGTTCGGGTTCGACTGACGCAAAAGGCCGGCTCATCGGGGACCAGCCTCCCGTTCGTTCTCTTTGGTCCCACATTCGCCGCTAGCTGACGTGAACCTGTAGGAAATCATGGTATTCGTCTCCCTCGCTTCTCGTAGACCCCAGCGGCGCTGGCATTTCTGCGATGAAGAGGACACGTAGCCGAATTGAAGCAGCTGCTGGCTATCGTTGTCGGCGACGAGTCCTCGTTCGTACGTTTTCCTGTCTTTCGTTGTAGCCTAGTAAATCGAACTTGCGGGAAACTAATAAGGTTGGGGATGGAGTCCTTGGACAACGAAGTACATACCTTGGTCGTCATCTCCTCTACCTCTTGTCGCGTCTGCACACGGCTCGGGTCATGTCCACTTGGAAGCGCGACGTTCGTCGGTGAGTAGCCGTGTTTGTGTATGAATCCCTGGTTAATTCTTAAGCTAGAACCCCGAATGAGCAAGAGTGCCGACTGGAAATACATTCAAAGAGAGATATGCACCCATCACGGCGCTTTATCCATCCCTCTAATCTGTTGTAGGGACCATCGTCGCTGCTGTTTCCGCAATGAAGATGACACCAAGGAACGTCGGTTTATTCGAGAGAGCTGAGGTCTTCGGTCGTTAGCCCTAGTCGTGTTCGTGGAGGTAAATCACAACGTACCCTCGACTTACTCGCATCTACTCATCCTTCATCCTGCCGGTTGTATCCAGCACTCTTCGTAGACCCTATCGGCGTTGTCGTTTTCGCGACAAAGAGGCCGGTACGCAGTTTTATTCGATGCGCTGTAGATGAGAGCTGAGATAATGCTTGATTAGCCCACGTCGTACTCATGGAGGTAAATAATAACGTACCATGGCAAGACGATGGCGCCGGTATTCGATAATGTCGGTTTACTTGTTGATATGGCGCCATACAAGAGAGCTGATGGTGTTTATTTTTTAGGGTCGTAGTTGGGGAAAGAGGTTGAACGAACCTTTGATTGTAGAAGTCGCGAACGAGGATCAGGAGGAAGGGTAGATGAGTCCTGACTGTTATGTTGGTCTGTGTGTCCATCGAGAGAAGAAACCCTGGGTGAAGGAATAAGGTGGGAACAAGAAAAGAAAGGCGAGTGGGTGCGTACATGATCATTGGGCTGACTCTAAACGCGTTCTTGGACACTCCCTTTTCTAAGATATTTTCGGCACTGTCCAGGATGAATACAGGTATGTCGCGCGAAGAGAAGCGTCAGAGTCGAAATCCTGTATGATGGAGTAAGGTGGGTACGACGAAATAACAAGGGAACTGGCACATACATGGACCGTTATAGTATGTGGGGCGGGCCATGGTGCGGGAACGGATGTGGGACAGGGGATTGCTTCTGGCAGGAGTCGTGTAACTTGGCGGAGAGTAGTAATCAGTCAACTTGGTGTGACTCGAGGAGGATGGTCCGTTGCCCAACCATCAAACGGCGCGAGGGTAAGTAAAAGTACATGCATGACCAGTCGGGGCTGGACTAACAAACAATTATAAACGTACTGCCTTCACAAACAAATAAAACAAGTCTATGTGCTTTGGAAATATATGATGTTGTGAGGTTGCGCGCCTAACCATTTAAGCTTTAAGCCACATAGCGTCTTCGACAAGAGAAATTTCAATTGAAGCTGCGAGAACCACTGGTGTAACAGTGGAAGTCGCGATAAAGCGCTCACGACGTGCACGAAAAAATAAAGGGTGACTAAATATGTAAAGATTATATTAAAATTTATAAATTTATATAAATAACTTCTAAAAAGGGCCATATTTTCACGGAATTCAAGATAATGCTACCATATTTGGTGATCAATTATCTTTTTGTGCACGTCGTGAGCTCCGTTGGAAATACTGATGCTATCTTATCTTATCTTTCGCTAACAAATAGTTACAAACGTACTGCCTCCGAACTGCCTTAGAGGACTCCGGGTTGACTCCGGGTACCTCTTAAGTAATTCCTCTCTGTTCTTTCCCCTCTTCGTTCTCTCCCCAAACACCACTGTACTGAGCTTCCGATCAATTGCCTTGATGAATTCGAATGATAGTAGCAAGCGTAAAAGCGGGTCAGGCGATCACAAGAAACGGAAGATGATCTGGGACGAGGAGCTCCCCCCCAAACTACGGAAACGCATCAAGGTAGGGCAGGTTGTCATACTTAAGTGTGCTCCTTCTAACTGTTCGTTGTACAGAGAGCTGTCTCAAGTCAGGACTTATCCGAGGCTAGTTCGATGCCCGCTACGGGGCAGGAACTTGAAAGCAGCTCTGGTTCCGTAAGCGTCAAAACGGACAACTCTCATATATCTAACTTTAATCGATTCCCACTTTCCAGCAGCCTCGTCGGACCTCCCTAGATCTTCTACGCGAACGCCAATTCAGGTTGTGGGGGTTTCTTGACTTTCTGATGGCATGCTGACGCTCCCTAGTGCATCCCACTTCTCTGGCGCCCATCATTTTGTATCCAATGGAGGAACATACAACAGTATTCTTGGTAATTACATAGTCGTGGCAGAACCAGGTTAGTATGGGACTAGGTAACTTGTGTCTTATGCAAATTTCGAGCCTATGTTGACAGTTGGATATAGATTCTCAGACTGGAAGCTCGAACGGCATCATCGAGGGCTCTCCTGCAGTATGTGCTCGCATCTAGTTTTGATCCTTTAATTGACTATGCACAGGTCTCCGTCGAGGAGGTTTCTATTGAACGAGAAATTTATAAGGGTCGTGGATATCGGGTACACGCTGCCAAAATATCCGGAAAGGTTGTCGCGATGAAGGTCTATGAAGGCAAATGGGCACGCGAAGTAAGCTTTACGTTGATGAACCGCATTCATTCTGACTGTTTTATTGAAGCGATGCTCCGAAGCTGCTAGATTCAACCGAAACATTATGTACGGTGTTGGTCTTCATATTCAACTATGATTTAGAACTGACAATCCGGTCACCAGCCACCCAAATATCGCTCAAATGATTGGAGTTTCTCCTCTTAAATCCGGCCTTTCTTATCTTATCTTCGATGGAGGTCCGTAGAAACACGTCTGTAGTTTCCAATCTTACTAAGTTTGGGGCTGAACAGAATACGAAGGAGCTGTGCATGATATCCTTGGTCAGGCTCTCAAGAAGGATCTTAAGCAAGTCGTGACTTTAGGACTCCAGACGGTGTGTAAGCTACTTTAGCGACATTACAACTGTTCTCAAAATTTCCAAGGTCGCCGGGCTCTCCGTACGAACTGCACCCTTGCATATCTGACATAGGATATTCACCGAATTTTACAGGCAGGTTTGGATTATCTTCAAGATTCGGAATACCCTTTTGCATACGTGGGATTAGACGTGAGCGACCAGTGGCGACATTTTCCGTCCCTATCACTGAATACCCTTTAGCATTTTGCCTTCTTGAGCTGTAAGGGGAAGCCAGTAATCTGCTTCGATCCGGACGACCTGAGTCAGATAAACCAATCTGACGATGAACCTGACGTATCTAATAGTGCGGAGGACATTTTCCACGAACTTTGTGGAAGGGTAAATTCTTCTGTGGTCGAAATTATGAAACCAACTGATACTCTATGTCAGACTTTTGATAACGCTTGCAAAGCCCGCTACGAAAGTGAGTTGTTCTGTTCTCCTCATCCTTATCGCTCTTAACAAGTAACAACCTGTAAGGCAAGCAAATTCAACGAACTTACGCTGATGAATTCGATACAAATGTCAATGATCTGCCAGAGAATCGGTTTGAAGAACTAGATTCGAGTGACCCTGCCCCATCCTCGCAGACATCGGGAAGGCCATCAACACTAATATCGTCCCGAAAAGTACTTCCAAGCGGACGTCTTCAGGAATTGGTGTGGAAACCTTCAACGGCAGAGGCTGTCAGTCTCAATGATATATCACATCAATTCCAAAACTTCCTAAATTCCCACCTGTTATCTTCGGAACCCGCTCTCATTCGCCGTCGCGGGCGATATACGGGTAGAACTGCCCATCGGTGTCCGGGATATAACCGTATCGAGATAACTTTGACTGCCAACATTACCCACAGTGCAATTATTTCACATTCTAGTCCAATTCCGCACGAAATATGTCCTGTTTGCAAGAAAGTCGTGAAAGATACAGATGTGTTCAACTGCATATGTGGTGGTGATGGTGAGTGGATGCGCTCCTGTCATTTTTTGAACTTAATGGCTTGAGTAGATGATGAATCCATGCCTACTGTCCGATGTACGAACTGCTCTGAATGGCATCATCAGTCCTGCGTAATCGCTTTAGATGTTGAATCGCTTACATATATATGCGAGCGATGCCAGGTGAGTGTCAATTGGTTGAGCTGGAATAGTTCAGAAATTAATCATCCGCTTTTTTCCGTTCTTGAAGAAACGGGATTCAGAGCAAGCTGACCCCGATCGAGAGGCATTGGAGACATCTCCACTTGACCCCAACCGGTCTGGGTGGCTCAACGATCTTGCTTTTGCACTCTCAGAACGCTTTGATAAAAATGGAGACCTTAAGGACCTGGAGGAATGTATCCAGTGCTATCGGGAGGCAGTGGAGCTGTTCCCTGCACCTCACCCCAGCCGGTCTGACTCCCTTCATGACCTCGCATGTTGGCTCTTTACACGATTTGATAAAACGGGAGACTTTAACAACTTGGAGGAATCCATCCGATACGATCAAGAAGCACTGGAGCTAAGACCCCCACTTCACCCCAACCGGTCTGACTCGCTCCATAACCTGGGAAATGGGCTCTCAAAGCGATATCAGGGAAAGGGAGACTTCGAGGACCTGGAGAAATGCATCCGATGCCTTCAAGAGGCAGTGGAGCTGAGACCTCCACCTTACCCCTGCCGGCCTGCCTCACTCGATAGCCTCGGAGCTGCGTTGCGCCGACGATTTCATCGAACGGGAGACTTTGAGGACCTGGAGGAATCCATCCGATGCTGTCGAGAGTCATTGGGGCTGGTCCTTGCACCTGACCCCGGGCGGCTTCGCTCCCTTAATAACCTCGCAGCTGTGCTCTCGATACGATTCCAGACAAAGGGAAATTTTGAGGACCTGGATGAATCCATCCGTTGCTTTCTAGAGGCATTGGAGCTGTCCCCTTCCTCTCACCCCGACCGGTCTCGGTGGCTGAATGCCCTCGGAAAGGCATTCTCAACACGATTTAAGGAAAAGGGAGACAGTGAGGACCTAGATGAATCCATTCGATGCCATCGAGAGGCATTGGAGCTGAGACCAACTTGAGGACGACTAGACCAAGACAGTGACAATGCTCAAGGGCGCAGTGGGTCGGCAAATGATCAGATCCTGTACACATAGCTCTACACCTGACTAAATTAAATGTACTCTTATTACTTCGTTGTCTCCAAAGTGAAGTTAACCAATATAGCGAAACATGGCACATCTCCTTCACCACAGCCGACAATACTGATAAAGAAGCTAGCAGTAATTTCTAGCACCCAAGTGGATTGATGTTGAATGCGGTCCCAGTCAAATCTCCATATATTCCAATTGTTTAAATAGTGTATCCATCGCGAATCGGACCCAAGAGGGTTCGAAGATTCCGAACGCGATCGAGATGCAAACAGAACGAGCCGAGTTTTTCATTGATGGTTCAGTGGAAAGAGAAATAAATGTCCACAGGAGCGTCACGCGCATTCGGCCAGAACCAGTCCTCCGAGTCCAAACATCTGTCCAAGTCGAAGCTACAGGTTACCGAAAAAATTCGCATACATGCGACAATTTCAGTCTCCACTTCTCAAGCGACTTCCATGGCCAATTAAAAGGAGATTCACAGCCTTAGATTGTAATACTACGATGGGATGTGACTAAATGAAAAGAGAATGCCCGAACAAACAGAGAGAGAGGAAAGAAAGAAAACGGAAAAAGAGTGGTGGACAGACCCGATCGGTAGTAACTACCACCCTCAACTACCTACGCCAACTATGCGCTATCACGATGAGAAACGCAAGATGTAAAAGAAAAAAAAGAGAAAGAAAAAGGTAAAAAGGTAAAAAGCGAGCACAGTCGCCTCGGCACGAAACATTATCATATCTTAACGTTCGAGACTTCAGTTAGATGGGGACGTACTGCGTAGTGTGGATGATGGATCGATGGGATATTGGGATATGCGTGAATGCGTATGTAGCGTGGGTGGGTGTAGGATTGTATCGGTTGGGCTGTATGGGGTTGGGTTGGTGGTTGTACGGAATGGATTGTCTTGGTTGTTGTGAAAAAAAAAAGAAGTCATTTCGTGATGGAGCAATGGCAGCACATCTAATGGTCGTGAACACAAAACTGAAGTGGCGATTGGTAGATTGCCGGTGGGTTGGGTTGGATATGTATGTATGTTCGCAGAAACGGTAGTGGACGGTCGAAAAAGCGGTGAACCGTAGGCAGGCAAATGAATAACATTTGTTCACCCAAGAACCATATCGTCCTGATCCTCCTCGCCAGGCTGAGGTCTCACACCATTCACATTAGAAATCTTCTGTTGATGCGCATGAGCAGGAGCGTGAACCTGGTGGTGATGATGATGCCGCCTTGAAGGCCCCGCAGAAGGCGATCCAGCCATCGGCCAATCCGGGTTCGCCGTCGTCGGCGACACTGAAGTTCTACTTCCAGTCGATGTTGTCGTCATCGTCGTCGGTGGAGGCCGTGGTGGTATAACATTCGGAGGAACTTCTACTGGGGTAAGCGTCCTAGCCGTCCCACTCCTCGACATGGAAGCAGCCATCAACGCAGAGCTCAAAGATGACCCCACCCCTGTTGAATTCGTGGTAATCGTCTCAGCCCTCCTACCCGCCTCCGGGGTTTGTCCAGTCGCAGATTGCACATGGAGCGTCAAATAATTGGCATTCGGGTCCTGCATCGAATGTTGATACTGGTGTTGACTTCGCGCCGTACTAGGCATCGCCGGCTCTCTCGTCCGCGCTCTTGAAGCCGAAGCCGCCTGAACAGGGTGTGGCTGATTCGTCCGATCCCTGCTCATACTAATCTCCGCCCGCGCAGCTGTCGTCGATGTTGTGGGGTTCACATACGACGTCGTCGTCGATCCACCTGCAGAGGAAGGCGGCAGCGGTGGTATCATGGGAGGTCGATGAGGATGATGGGAAGCCCTTACAGTGCCCGTATCGCTATCGCCATCATACCTCGACGCCCGCCTCCTCTCTCGCTCTCTCTCTGTCCTCTCTGGCCGCTGCGTGGTATGCACAGGAACGCGAACTTCCGCACCTCCACCTTCCACCGCGATGTGGATGCTACAGCCGACGATTCCGCCGACGGCGTATTGACGGCGTTGGTGGTGCTGGCGCTGGTCTGGTTTGACTGCGAATGGTCGCCGAGAGTGTCTTCCTCCACGTCCTTGGCGCTACACCAGAACCTATGTCCTTCGCTCCATGCTGTGCTTTGGCATTCTTTGCCGCAGTACTTGGCTTTTCTACATCTCCGACATTTCGCAAATTCGCGAGGGTACGTTTCCCATTTGCCGCACATCACTAGAAGAGTAAGGTTAGTTTCTCATCACACAAGAAAACGAAGAAATAAATAAACGGAAAAAAAAACTTCATCTCTCCATCAAAGGAAAACGACAAAGCGCAGCAAAGATAAAAGCCCAACAATCATCAGAAAAACACTTACTATTCGCACACTGCCGAATCCCACCCCGACTATCATCCTTCCTACACACATCCCACATAATCACTCCCGCCCAATATTGAATTTCCGACGGAAGCCTCGGCGGGGGGGGGGATTTGGCAAATCTGTCTCCGTCGAACTCGGCTTAAACGTAAATCGCTCCACCAACGAAAAGACATTCGTTTGGGGGGCAGAGGAAGGCACTCCTCCAGTGGTGGTGGCGGTGGTGGCGAGAACCGGGGTTTGTGTCGACTGCGTTTGCGTAGACGTTGAAGTGGAGGAGGAAGAGGGCGGTGGTGCTTGTGCGCGGTCTTTACCCCGCGAAGAGCCTCCTGTCGCAGCATTCGCGAACAGTGGTAGTGGCGTCGATGTTATCCACCACATTAGGTAGAGCGGGGCCTCCACGGATCGTCGCGGTCCGTTGGTGCTGTCCACCCGAACTGTGATATTCCCAACGACAATTTGAAAACCCACTACAGCTGCGAAGGACAAGCAATTAAGCATGAAGAAAGCCGCCTGGAAACCAAAAAAGGCTAAAAAAGCGCAGAATGTGGTTGGGATCAACAGTCACTGCTACATAGGCATAGCCACTCGAACTCAATATATTGATTCTCCCCACATGAATGCCGTCCAGTCATTTAACCGAGGTTCGAGCGCCAAACGGCATCTCTCAAAGTGCTCACGAAATCGAAATCAAGAGAGAAAGAAGGGATAACTAAGTAACACGAGAGGGGCCGTCGAAGTGCACTGTCTTTTTGTTGATCCAAGGTCCCTGAACCAAGGGAGTATGAGTACAGTGTGTCTTTTCTCATTTCAAACCCACCCTCAGTTCCCACTGGCATTTCTCATTTGCCCCTTTCTCCTCCCTCGAGTTTGTCCATCGGGCGCAGCGCCAATGGTAAATTGTTCGTTCTGGTTCTCCCTTGTGTCTTCCAGTGGGCTCATCATTATTAGGTGATCGACTCGCCGCCGCATCCTAGTATGAGGATAGTCAGTCCCATTTTCCTGCCGCTACAATGCATTCCGGACTCACTGTATCTCTCATAGCCGTCATCGTCCCTGCTCGTCTGAACGGCGCTCGTCTAACATTCTGCCCTTCTCTCGTCTTCCTCGAGTTCGGGTGTGTTCATCGACGACGACGCTAATGGTAAGCGTTTTGGGTCTGGTTGTCGTCTTCCTGCTTGTTGATCGTCGCCGTTTTAGATATTCGACTCGCCGCTATGTCTTCGAACAATGAGGCAAGGTGAAAACCACTCTTTAGGCTTCGTTTTCCGGCCGCACTGCTCCTTGTCGATCTGTGCTAGGATGGACAACATAAGAATCCTCTAAATCAAGAGGGATTTCGGGATTCGACTGATGAAAAAGGCAGGCAGGTGCCAGCTGGTCGGCGACCAGCCTCCCGGTCGTTCTCTTTCGTCCCACGTTCGCCGCTGGCTAACGCGAATCTGTAGGAAATCATGGCATTCGTCGCCCCCGCTTCTCGTAGACCCTACCAGCGCTGGCGTTTCTGCGATGAAGAGGACACATAGCCGAATTGGAGCAGCTACTGGCCATCGTTGTCGGCGACCAGCCCTTGGATCTCTCTTTCGTTGTAGCATATAAATCTAACTTGCAGGAAATTAATAAGATTGGGGATCGAGTCCTTGGACAACGATGTACATACCTTGGTCATCATCTCCTCTACCTCTTGTCGCATCTGCACACAGCCGGGTCATGTCCACTTGGAAGCGCGACGTTTGTTGATGAGTAGCCGTTTTTATGTATGAATCCCCTGTTAATTCTTAAGCTAGAACCCCGAATGAGCAAGGGTGCCGACTGGAAATGCGTTCAAAGGGAGATATGCACCCATCACGGCGCTTTATCCATCCCCCTAATCTGTTGTAGGGACCATCGTCGCTGCTGTTTCCGCAATGAAGACGACACCAAGGAACGTCGGTTTATTCGAGAGAGCTGAGGTCTTCGGTCGTTAGCCTTAGTCGTGTTCGTGGAGGTAAATGACAACGTACCCTCGACTTACTCGCATCTACTCGTCCTTCATCATACCGGTTATATCAGCACTCTTCGTAGACCCTATCGGCGTTGTCGCGAAAGCGACAAAGAGGTCGGTACGCAGTTTTATTCGATGCGCTGTAGATGAGAGCTGAGATAATGCTTAATTAGCCCACGTCGAATTCATGGAGGTAAATAATAACGTACCATGGCAAGACGATGGCGCCGGTATTCGATAATGTTGGTTTACTTGTTGATATGGCGCCATACAAGAGAGCTGATGGTGTTTATTTTTAGGGTCGTAGTCGCGAAAAGAGGTCGAAACGAACCTTTGATTGTAGAACTCGCAAAAGAGCATTAGGGGGATGGGTAGATGAGTCCTGACTGTTATGTTGGTCTGTGTGTCCATCGAGAGAAGAAACCCTGGGTGATGGAATTAGGTGAGAACGAGAAAAGAAAGGCGAGTGGGTACGTACATGATCATTGGGCTGCCGCTAAACGTGTTATTGAACACCCTCCCTTTTCTAAGCTCTTATCGGCGCTGCTCAGGATGAACACAGGTATGTCGCGCAAAGAGAAATGTCAGAGTCGAAATCCTGTATGATGGAATAAGGTGAGTACGATGAAATAAAAAGGGAATTACGGACCGTTGTTGTATGTGGGGCGGACCATGGTGCGGGAACGGAGTCGCAGGGGCTGATTCTGGTAGGAGTCGTGTAACTCAGTAGTAATCAGTCAACGACTCCCGTGACTCGAGGAGGGTGGTCTGTTGCCCAACAATCAAAAGGCGCGAGGGTAAGTAAAAGGACAAGAGCACATGCACATGACTGGACTAACAAACAACTACAAATGTACTGCCTTTGCGCGCCCAACCATTTTAAGCCACACAGCGTCTTCGACTATAAAAACTTCTATTGAGGCTGCGAGAGCCACTGGCGTATCGCGACAAAGCTCCCTTGGAAACTGATTCAGAAGTGATTGTACTCACACTATCTTATCTTATCTTTCTGAACTAACAAACAGTTACAAATGCACTGCCTCCGAACTGCCTCTTAATTGCTGTTCTTTCCCTCTCATCGTTGCTTCCCCCAACACCACTGTACTGAGCTCCAGCTTAATTTCCTTTATGAATTCTAATGATAGTGGCGAGCATGAAAGCGGGTCAGGCGATCACGATCGGAAGATGACTTGGAACCAGCAGTTCCTCTCCGACCGACGGAAACGCATCAAGCGAGGGCTTCGCCAGAAAGCTGTCTCAAGTCCAGCCTCATCCGAGGCCAGTTTGACGCTCGCTACGGGGCAGGAACTTGAAAGCAGCTCTGGTTCCGTAAGCATCAAAATGGACAACTCTCTTATATCTAACTCCCCACTTTCCAGCAGCGTCCTCAGACCTCCCTAAATCTTCTACACACAGCACAATTCAGGTTCTGGCGGTTTCTTGACTTTAACGATGGCATACTGACGTTCCCTAGTCCATCCCACTTCTCTGGCGCCAATTGTGTAATTAATGGGGGATCGTTTAACAATATTCTTAATAATTACGTAGTCATGGCAGAAGCAGGTTAGTATGGAACTTGGTAATTTGTGTCTTATTAAAATTTTAATCCTATGTTGGATATAGATTCTCAGAATGGAGGTTCGAACGGCATCATCGAAGGCTTCCCTGTAGTATGTCCTTGCATCCAGTTTTTATCCTTTAATTGACTATGCACAGCTCTCCGTCGAGGATATTTCTATGGAGCAAGAAATTTATAAGGGTCGTGGATATCGGCTACACGCTGCCAAAATGGCGGGAAAGGTTGTCGCGATGAAGGTCTATGATGGCAATCGCGCACGCGAGGTAGGTTTTTCATTGACGAATCGCATGCATTCTGACTGTTTCGTTGAAGCGGTGCTCCGAAGCAGCCAGATTCAACCAGAACAATATGTACGGTGTCAGCCTTCATATTCAACTATGATTTAAAATTCACGATCCGGTCACCAGTCACCCAAATATCGCTCAAATGATTGGGGTTTCTCCTCTTAAATCCGGCCTTTCTTATCTTATCTTCGATGGAGGTCCGTAGAAATACGTCTGTAGTTTCCAACCTTACTAAGTATGAGCCAAAACAGAATACGAAGGAGCTGTCCACGATATGCTTGGTCAGGCCCTCAAGAAGGATCTTAAGCAAATAGTGACTTTAGGGCTCCAGATGGTGTGTAAGCTGCTTTGGCGACATTACAACTGTTCTCAAAATTTCCAAGGTCATCGGGCTCTCCGTACGAACCACACCCCTACGTATCTCACATAGGATATTCACCGAATTTTACAGTCAGGTTTAGATTATCTTCAAGATTCGGAATACCCTTTTGCATACGTGGGATTAGACGTAAGCGACAAGTGGCGACACTTTCCGTCCCTACCACTGAATACCCTTTAGCATTTTGCCCTCTTGAGCTGTAAGGGGAAGCCAGTTATCTGCTTCGATCCGGACGACTTGAGTCAGATAAATCAATCTGACGATGAACCTGACGTATCTAATAGTGCGGAGGATATTTTCCACGAACTTTGCGCAAGGGTAAAATCTTCTGTGGTCGAAATTACGAAACCAACTGATGCTTTATGTCAGACTTTTGATAATGCTTGCAAAGCTCGCTACGAAAGTGAGTTGTTCTGTTCTCCTCATCTTTATTGCTCTGAACAAGTAACAACCCATAAGGCAAGCAAATTCAACGCGCTTATGCTGATGAATTCGATACCCATCTCAATGATCTGCCAGAGAATCGGTTTGAAGAACTAGATTCAAGTGACCTTGTCCCATCCTCGCAGACCTCGGGAAGGCCATCAACACTAATATCGCCCCGAAAAGTACTTCCAAGCGGACGTCTTCAGGAATTGGTGTGGAAACCTTCAACGGCAGAAGCTGTCAGTCTCAATGATATATCCCATCAATTCCAAAACTTCCTAAATTCCCACCTGTTATCTTCGGAACCCGCTCTCATTCGCCGTCGCGGGCGATATACGGGTAGAACTGCCCATCGGTGTCCGGGATATAACCGTATCGAGATTACTTTGACTGCAAACATTACACGCAGTGCCATTGTTTCACATTCTAGTCCAATTCCGCACGAAATATGTCCTGTTTGCAAGAAAGTCGTGAAAGATACAGATGTGTTCAACTGCATATGTGGTGGTGATGGTGAGTGGATGCGCTCCTGTCATTTTCTGAACGTTAATGGCTTGAGTAGATGATGAATCCATGCCTACTGTCCGATGTAGGAGCTGTTCTGAATGGCACCATCAGCCCTGCGTAATCGCTTTGGATGTTGAACCGCTTACATATGTATGTGCGCGATGCCAGGTGAGCGTCAATGGTGTAAGCTGGAATAGTTCAGAAATTAATCAACCACTTTTTTTTCCGTTCTTGAAGAAACCGGATGCAGAGCAAGCTGGCCCCCATCTGGAGGCTTTGGAGCTGACACCTCCACTTCAACTTCACCCCGGCCAGGCTCAGTCGCTCCACGACCTTGCTACTGTACTCCTAAAACGATTTCAGCAAAAGGGAGATTTTAAGGACCTGGAGGAATCCATCTGGTATAATCGAACGGTATTGGAGCTGCTGCCTGCACATCACCCCACCCAGCCTTTCTCGCTGGATAGCCTCGGGGTTACGCTCAATCTACGATTCGAGCGAACGGGAGACTTTGAGGACCTGGATGAGTCCATCCGATGCCATCGAGAGGCATTGGTGCAGTTCCCTGCACATGGGCCCAACTGGCCTGTATCGCTTGCTAACCTCGCACATTCGCTCTCAACACGATTCTGCAATACGGGAAAATTTGAGGACCTGGATGAATCCATCCGATGCTACCAAGAGGCATTGGAGTTGTCCCCTGCACACAGCCACCGGTCTCGGTGGTTCGATGTCCTCGCAAGTGCATTATCAAGACGATTTGATGCAAAGGGAGACATTGAAGACCTGGATGAGTCCATCCGATGCCATCGAGAGGCATTGGAGCTGAAACCAACTTGAGGACGATGCAGACTGATACGGCGACAATGCTGCAGGGGGCAGTGGGTCGGCAAATGATCAGAACTTGTACACATAACTCTATACCCGCCCAAATTAAATGTACTCTTATTACTTCATTGTCTCCAACCGAGAATTTGAGAATTTAGGAACGAGATTAAAACTGCAAGTGATATCAAGTGAAATTAACCAATATGGCGAAACGTGGCACATCTGCCTTGATCACAGCTGAAAATACTTATTACTGATAAAGAAGTCAACTTCTAGCACCCAACTTGAAGTGGAGCGACATTTGAATGTGCTCCCAGTCAAATCTCCCTAGTTTCCAATTGTATAAATATGGTAATCGGACCCACTTAAGAGGGTTTGAAGATTCAGAACGCGATCGAGAAGCAAACAGAACGAGGTCTTTCGTCGGTGGTTCACCGGAAAAGAAAAGAAATTCCGAACAATGTCGGAAGGAGCGATCAGAACCAGTCTTCCTAGTCCTAACCGTCCAATCAACAATATGTCGAAGCTACAGGTCACCGAAAAATTCAACACCGATTCACATACATTCGACGATTTCAGTCTCGAATTCTAAAGCGACTTCCATGGCCAATTAAAAGGAGATTCACAGCCTTAGATTGTAATACTACGATGGGATGCGTCTAAATGAAAAAAGAATGCCCGAACAAACAGGGGGAGAGATGAAAGAAAGAAACAGAAGAAAAGAAAAAGAAAAGGCAGTGGTAGACAGACCCGATCGGCAGTAACTAACCCCCAACTACCTACGCCAGCTATGCGCTATGACAGTGAGAAACTCCAAAAGTAAAAGAAAAAAAAGAAAAGAAAAGGTAAAAGCAAGCACAGTCGCCTCGGCACGATACATTATCATATCTTAGCGTTCGAGACTTCAGTTAGATGGGGACGTACTGCGTAGTGTGGATGATGGGATCGATGGGATATTGGGATATGTGCGAATGCGTATGTAGCGTGCGTGGGTGTGTATCGGGTTGGGCTGTATGGGGTTTTGGTTGGGATGTACGGAATGTCTGGGGTGTTGTGAAAAAAAAAAAAAGAAGTCGTTTGGTGATGGAGCAATGGCAGCACATCTAATGGTCGTGAACACAAAACTGAAGTGGTGGTTGGTAGATTGCTGGTGCGTCGGTTGGGTATGTATGTATGTTCGCAGAAACGGTGGTGGGGGGTTCTGCATGCGTGGTCGAGAAAGCGGTGGTGCCTCCAAACGGTAGGCGGGCAGATTTGTTCATCCAAGAACCATATCATCCTGATCCTCCTCACTAGCCTGCGGTCTCACAGCATTCGCATTCGAAATCCTCTGGTAATGCGCATGGGCATGGTGATGCCGCCTCGAAGGTCCCGCAGAAGGCGATCCCGCCATCGGCCAATCCGGGTTCGTCGTCGTCGGCGACACCGAGATTCTACTTCCCGTCGTTGCTGTCGTCGTCGGCGGCGGCGGCGGAGGCCGTGGCGGTATCCACTGAGGTAACCGTCCTAGCCGTCCCACTCCTCGACATGGAAGCAGCCATCGACGCAGAACTCGAAGACGACCCCACACCCGTCGAATTCGTCGTAATCGTTTCCGCCCTCCTTCTACCCGCCTCCGGGTTTTGTCCAGCCGCAGATCGTACATGGAACGTCAAATAATTGGCATTCGTCGGGTCCTGCATCGAATGTTGATACTGGTGTTGACTCCGTGCCGTACTAGGCATCGCCGGCTCTCCCGTCCTCGTTCTTGAAGCCAAAGGCGTCTGAACATGGTGTGTCCGATCCCTGCTCATACTGCCTTCCGCCCGCGCAGCCGTCGTCCACGTCGTGGGGTTCACATACGATGTCGTCGATGACCCACCCGCAGAGGAAGGCGGCAGGGGTGGTATCATGGGAGGTCGATGGGAAGTCCGCACGGTGCCCGTATCGCTATCCCCATCATACCTCGACGCCCGCCTCCTCTCTCGCTCTCTCTCTGTCCTCTCTGGCCGCTGCGTGGTATGCACAGAAACGCGAACGTCTGCACCTCCACCTTCCACCGCGATGCAGATGCTAACAGCCGACGTTTCCGTCGACGGCGTATTGACGGTGCTGGAGCTGGTCTGTTTTGACTGCGAATGATCGCCGAGGGTGTCTTCCTGAACATCTTTTGCGCTACATCAGAACCTATGTACATCGCTCCATGCTGTGCTTTGGCATTCTTTGCCGCAGTGCTTGGCTTTCTACATTTCTGGCATTTCGCAAATTCGCGAGGGTAGGTCTCCCGTTTACCACACATCACTACAAGAGAAGAAGGAGGAAGGTTAGTTTCTCATCTTACAAGAGAACGAAAGAAGTAGATAAAAGGAAAAAACAAACTTCATCTCTCCAACAAAGGAAAACGACAAAGCGCAGCAAAGATCAAAGCCCAACAATCATCAGAAAAACACTCACTATTCGCACACTGCCAAATCCCACCCCTACTATCATCCTTCCTACACGCATTCCACATAATCACACCCGCGCAGTACTGAATTTCTGACGGAAGCCTCGGCGGCAGATTCGGCAAATCCGTCTCCGTTGAACCCTGCTTAAACGTAAATCGCTCCACTAACTAAAACACATTCGTTTGGCGTGCAGAGGAAGGCACTCCTCCCGTGCTGGCGGTGGTGGTGGTGGCGAGAACCGGGGTTTGCGTCGACTGCGTTTGCGTAGACGTTGAAGTGGATGAGGAAGAGGGCGGTGGTACTTGTGCGCGGTCTTTACCCTGCGAAGAGCCTCCTGTCGCAGCATTTGCAAACAGTGGTAGTAGCGTCGATGTTATCTATCGCATTAGGTAGGGTGTCCACGGATAGTGGCGCCGGCCGGCGGTCCGTTGGTGCTGTCCACCCCAAACCGTGATATTCCCAGCGACCATTGAACCCACTACCGCTGGGAGGGACAAGCAATTAAGCGTGAGGAAACCCACTGGAAATTCAAGAAAGCGCAGATTGTGGTTGGGATGAACAGACACTGCTAGGCATAGGCATAGCCACTGTTGAGCACAGCCACCTCCCACAAGCACGATAACTCTAGCCTTCTTAATCTTTCCCCCAACACCACTATACTGAGCTGCCGTTTAATTTTATTGATGAATCCGAATGATAACGACGATCATGAAAGCGGGACAGGCGCTCACAAAAAACGGAAGATGCTCTGGGACCAGGAGCTCCCCCACAAACGACGGAAACGAATCAAGGCAGGGCGTATTGTCATACTTACATGGTCTCGTTCTAACTGTTTGTTCTACAGAAAGCTGTCTCAAGTCGGGCCTTATCCGAGGCTAGTTCGACACCCGCTACGGCGCAGGAACTTCAGGCCTATCTGGCAATATGACATATCACTGGCAGACGTATCTAATTAGATCACAGTCGTGATACATAAATCAATCTAATTACATGGAATTTCAGATATATCACATTACATACCTCACCTGCGTGTAACACGGCTTGTTCTCGGCACAAGCTATGCTTTGTTGCGCACCCCTTCCAAAAATGGCACGCTTATGCGCCCTTCCACATTTGGCACATTTCCGCATCATGTTGGGCTGGCCGCTCACCCTCCCGCTCGTACTATTACAAATCGATTGTCATTTGTTTATTTGGTCTGTTTCAAGAGACTACGCTCGTACCACCTCTACACGATCCATCCACGCACGGCACTTCAAGCTTCAGGCCCAGGTGGACTACAACCACGAGCACTGGTTCTACCACTTTTCTTCATCCCTCATCGAGGAGATGCACCAGTAGGCGCCACGTCATCAATATATATACCCACCAATCGAGGACTTACTGCCTCATCAGACCAGCAGCGGCAACGGAGCAACGCCAACGGGTAGAGGATAGGGTGTAGTGAAGGGTACTCTGTACATCCCAGTTTCTGGTGGTGTTCTGCCTTGGGCTTGACCTGGCTGGGGCTTCACACGGAGGACCACCACGCCTCCCCTCCCCTCTCGAGAAAGTTTCCTGCATCTCAACGGATGCACCAGGATTTAAATGAAGGTACGTGGTATATTTGTATTGTATTTTCTCTTTTTAAATCCCCACGCACTCGCGTTCGTTCCCAGCAGCAACCAGGCCTCTCCCCTCCGACCAGGGATGTAGGCCAAATCGCAAATAATCTCGTGGCGTGTAGGTATAGATATTTCAGGGGAACTGGACGGAAAATGGAGCGGAGCTCTCGCGAAATGTGAGCAGGTAACAAGATCCCACCTTGGCAATCGAATCCCTGGCACAACTTGAACAAGGAGGCCAAAAGGGCGAGAAGCAGGCGACGACGACGACGACAAAGGAGAGGTTGAAGGAGTTATCTTGGGAGTGGGTGTTAGGTAGGGACTTATTTCTACTATACAGGTTTCTTTGCCTTTAAAATAATTTCCCTCGCTTCCTCGTTTTTCTATGTTTTTATAGATACCGTCAGCATAAACATGCAATGATCAAGGGTTTGGTATGGATGATAATGAAGGTCTGGGGAATGAATCGAGCATGGTTTGTGTGGGGGATCTACCGCTATTGTTGCATAGTGTGTAGTCTCCGCGTACTAATTAGCTTTCTTTTTCGTTGATGCCTAAGCTGTAAACTATGAAACGAAGCTATGTGATATAAGTGGGGTGCAGGAAATGCTCGTGCACGCGCAATGCGGTATACGGAGGAGGTCAAACTCCTACTCGAAGAGATGCACCGAGTCCTCGCTTTCCTCGAGCGGGACAGTGATCGATGGAGGCAGGAGATATAGTAGATAACTTTGTGATGTAGTATAGCTATTCCACGTAATTTACAGCTGTGAAGCTATTTTGCGCATGATCCCAATCGGAATTTCCCAATCTGGCGGGTGTACATCCCAAGAAGGCATGCACGCCATGTGAGTCGATGACTAACCCAAATCGGGGAACTCAGCTCAAGTCCGCTCAAGCAAATTAGCCAAGAGCTTGAGTTCGGTTCAACTCGGTTCATAGCAACACTACCGCTAACGACCTTATCTTGCTGGACTAACAAACAGTTACAAACGTACTGCCTTCGAGCTGCCTTAGAGCAGTACCTCTTAACCCCTCTCTGTTCTTTCCCCTCTCCTTTCTTTCCCCCAACACTACTGTACTGAGCTGCCGATTAATTTCCTTGATGAATTCGAACGATAGTGGCGAGCGTGAAAGTAGGTATCGCGATCACAAGGTGACCCAGTGGAACCAGGAACTCCTATGGAAATGCATCAAGGTAGTGCGTGTTGTCATACTTATATGGCGTTTAAGTTCTAAGTGTTCGGTCTACAGAAACCCGTCTTAAGACAGGCCTTACACGAAGCCAGTTCGACGCCCGGTACGGGGCAGGAGAGCAGCTCCGGTTCCGTGAGCGTCAAAAAGGACAAGTCACTTATATCTGACTTCAATCAATTCCTACTTTCCAGCAGCCTCCTCAGACCTCCCTGGATCATCTGCGCAAAACACAATTCAGGTTGCAGCGGTTTCTTGCCTTTCTGATGGCATGCTGATGCTCCCTAGTGCATCCCACTTCTCTGGCGCCCATCATTTCGTATCCAATGGGGGAACATACAACAGTATTCTTGGTAATTACATAGTCGTGGCAGAACGAGGTTAGTACGGAACTTGGTAACTTGTGTCTTATTAAAATTTCGACCCTATGTTGGATATAGATTCTCAAACAAGTTCGAACGGCATCATCGAGGGCTCTCCTGCAGTATGTGCTCGCATCCAGTCTTGATCATTTAATTGACGATCCACAGCTCTCCGTCCACGAGGTTTCTATTGAACGAGAAATTTATAAGGGTCGTGGATATCGGCTACACGCTGCAAAAATGCGGGGAAAGGTTGTCGCGATGAAGGTCTATGAAGGCAATCGTGCACGTGAGGTAAGCTTTATGTTGACGAACCGCATTCATTCTGACTGTTTTGTTGAAGCGGTGCTCAGAAGCCGCGAGGTTCAACCAGAAAGTTATGTACGGTGTCGGCCCTCGTATTCAACTATGATTTGGAACTGACGATTCGCTCCCCAGTCACCCAAATATCCCTCAAATGATTGGAGTTTCTCCTCTCACATCCGGCCTTTCTTATCTTATCTTCGATGGAGGTCCGTAGAAACATGTTTGTAGTTGCCAATTTTACTAAATATGAGCCAGAATAGAATACGAAGGAGCTGTGCACGATATCCTTGGCCAGGCTCTCCAGAAGGATCTTAAGCAAATTGTGACCTTAGGGCTCCAGACGGTGTGTAAGCTCCTTTGGCAATGTTACAACTGTTCTCAATATTTCCAACTTGAAGGTCGTCGGGCTCTCCGTACGAACCACACCCCCACCTATCTCAGATAGGATATTGACCGAATTTACAGTCAGGTTTAAATTATCTTCAAGATTTGAAATACCCTTTTACATTTGTGAGATTAGACGTGAGCGAGAAGTGACGATGTTTTCCGTCCCTACCACTGAATGCCCTTTAGCATTTTGCCGTCTTGAGCCGTATGGGGAAGCCAGTGATATGCTTCGATCCGGACGACCTGAGTCAGATAAATCAATCTGACGATGAACCTGACGTATCCAATAGTGCGGAGGATATTTTCCATGAACTTTGTACAAGGGTAAATTCTTCTATGGTCTAAATTACGAAACAAACTGATGCTTATGTTAGACTTTTGACAATGCTTGTAAAGTCTGCTATGAAAGTGAGGTTTTCCGTTCTCCTGATCCTTATTGCTCTTAACAAGTAGCAACCTGTAAGCCAAGAAAATTCAACGCGCTTACGCTGATGAATTGGATACCTATGTCAATGATCTTCCAGAGAATCGGTTTGACGAACTAGATTCGAGTGACCTCGTCCCATCCACGCTGACCTCGGGAAGGCCATTACAACTAATATCGCCCCGAAAATTACTTCCAAGCGGACGTCGTCAGGAATTGGTGTGGAAACCCCCAACGGCAGAAGCTGTCAGTCTCAATGACATATCACATCAATTCCAAAACTTCTTAAATGCCCACCTGTTGTCTTCGGAACCTGCTCTCAACCGCCGTCGCGAACGATATACAGCTAGAACTCCCCATCGATGTCCAGGATATAACCGTATCGAGATTACTTTGACTGCAAACATTACACACAGTGCAATTATTTCGCATTCTAGTCCTATTCCGCACGAAATATGTCCTGTTTGCAAGGAAGTGGTAAAAGATACAGATGTGTTCAACTGCATATGTGGTGGTGATGGTGAGTGAATGAGCGCTTGTCATTTTCTGAACGTTAATTGCTTGAGTAGATCATGAATCTATGCCTACTGTCCGATGTACGAGCTGCTCTGAATGGCATCATCAGTCCTGCGTAATTGCTTTGGATGTTGAACCGCTTAAATATGTATGTGCGCGATGCCAGGTGAGTGTCAATGGTGTGAGCTGGAATTATTCAGAAAGTAATCATTGGCTTTTTTTCCGTTCTTGAAGAAACGGGATGCAAAGCAAGCTGGCCCCTATCGAGAGGCATTGGAGCTGATCCCTGCACCTCATTCCACGCTCAACGACCTTGCTTTTGCACTCTCAATACGGTTTGAGGAAAGGGAAGACTTTAAGGACCTGGAGGAATGCATCCGGTGCCATCGAGAGGCATTGGAGCTGAGACCTGCACTTCACCCGAGCCGGTCTGAGTCGCTCCATGACCTCGCTGAAGTACTCTCAACACGATTTGAGGAAAAGGGAGACTTTAAGGACCTGGAGGAATGCATCCGGTGCCATCGAGAGGCATTGGAGCTGAGACCTCTACTTCACGCCAAGCGGGCTCAGTCGCTCTATGACCTCGCTGAGGCACTCTCAACACGATTTGAGGAAAAGGGAGACTTTAAGGACCTGGAGGAATGCATCCGGTGCCATCGAGAGGCATTGGAGCTGAGACCTCTACTTCACGCCAAGCGGGCTCAGTCGCTCAATGCTCTTGCTTGGGCACTCTCAGCGCGATTTGCGCGAAAGGGAGGCTTTAATGACCTGGAGGAATCCATCGATTACTACGGACAAGCATTGCAGCTGTCCCCTGCACCTCACTCCTTCCGGCCTATCCCACTAACTAACTTGGGAAGGGCACTCATAAAACGATTTCGGAAGAAGGGAGACTTCGATGACCTCAATGCATCCCTCCAATGCCATGATGAAGCATTGAAGCTGAGACCTCCACTTCATCCCGACCGGCATATGTCATTTTTTGGCGTCGCATATGTGCTCCAAGCACTATTTATGGAAACAAAAGACTTCGAGGACCTGGAGGAATCCATCTGGTGCTATAGAGAGGCATTGGAGCTGATCCCTGAACTTCACCTCAACCGGCCTATCTCGCTTAATAACCTCGGATTTGCGCTCTCAACACGATTTCAGCAAAAAGGAAAATTTGAGGACCTGGATGAATCCATCCAATGCCTTCAAGAGGCATTGGATCTGTTCCCTGCATCTCACCCCAAGCGGCTTCGATCGCTCAATAACCTCGCAAAAGTGCTCTCAACACGATTTCAGGAAAAGGGAGACATTGAGGACCAGGATGAGTCCATCCGATGCCGTCGAGAGGCATTGGAGCTAGGACCAATTTGAGGAGAGCGCAGACTGAGACGACGACATGCGGAAGAGGGCAGTGCCAGGTCGGCAAATGATCAGATCCTGTACACATCCGCCCAATTTAAATGTACTCTTATTACTTCATTGTCTCCAAGCGAGAATTCAGGAACGATATTACAATTGCAAGTGATATTAACCGATACAGTATAGCGAAACGTGGCACGTCTGCTTGATTACAGCTGAAAATACTGATAAAGAAGCCAACTTCTAGCACCCAACTTGAAGTGGAGCGGCATTGAATGTGATTCCATCTTCCAGTCAAGTATCAGTAGATTCCAATTGTATAAATATTGTATCCATCGCTAAGGAGGTTCGAAGATTCAGAACGCGATCGAGAACAGAACAGAACGAGGTTTTTCGTCGATGGTTCAGCGGAAAGAGAAATAAATGTCCGCAGGAGCGCCACGCACGCGTTCGATCAGAACCAGTTCCCTTAGTCCAAACCGTCCAATCAGCAATATGTCGAAACTACACTGAAACATTCAACACCAATTCATATACATACGACGATTTCAGTCTCAACTTTAAAGCGACTTCCATGGCCAATTAAAAGGAGATTCACAGCCTTAGATTGTAATACTACGATGGGATGCGACTAAATGAAGAGAGAATGCCCAAACAAACAGAGAGAGATGAAAGAAAGAAACAGAAAAAGAAACAAAAAGAAAAAAACGGAAAAAAAAAAAAAAGAGTGGTGGGTGGACCCGATCGGCAGTAACTACCCCTCAACTACCTACGCCAGCTATGCGCTACGACAGGGACAAGCGTAAAAAGAAAAAGGAAAAAAGAAAAGGTAAAGGTAAAAAGGTAAAAGCGAGCACAGTCGCCTCGGCACGATACATTATCATATCTTAACGTTCGAGACTTCAGTTAGATGGGGACGTACTGCGTAGTGTGGATGATGGATCGATGGATACGGGATATGTGCGAATGCATATGTAGCGTGCGTAGTGTAGGATTGTAGCGACTGCGTTGTATGGGGTTGGTTGTACGGAATGGATTGTCTTGGTGGTTGTTGAAAAAAAA
>Ga0307513_10002051_pt1 | contig 28342 bp, 30 predicted proteins | sample 15_EM_MG_FD_202174 | JGI IMG/M metagenome (GOLD analysis project Ga0307513, IMG submission 202174) | Populus trichocarpa ectomycorrhiza microbial communities from riparian zone in the Pacific Northwest, United States - 15_EM | ecosystem: Host-associated > Plants > Roots > Unclassified | place... | reverse complement strand
GCCAGCCCTATTCTCATGGTTGACATCATGAATGGTCACAAGTGGTGACAAAGGAGTAGTGAGGTCAGGCTCATGGTCACAATCCATGACAAAGGAAGTGACAACGTCAGGCTCAGGTCAGGCTCAGGTCACGTGATGACAAAGAAAACATCGATATGGGTACCGATGTGTAAGGAAAAAAGGATGAAAAATAGTGGTGAAAGTAACTTTCGTTACAACTCGGACGTATGGGAGAAGAGGGAAGATGAGGGTGAGAGGGGATCGGACACTAATGGTTCAGCATCTCGTACACACGATTCGGAGGGTTTAGGGAATGTGCGGAATAGAATTGGGCAAAGGGTGAAGTGATGAGAGGTCGGATAAAATCGTTGGGCTGACTGATGAACAGACCAATTTCAACGGGCAATGGTGCAATGGTAAGGTAGTTGGTGGTGGAAGTAGTTGTACTGCCGGCTTGGAGTCAGTTGCTTTGTAAACCACCTGATGCATCCAGGGTAGCAGGGTCTCTCACGACGAACTGGGAGCTCGGGTAGAGATTGAGGGAGCTAGGTCCGAGGAATACAATGAACTCGAGATCAGCACATTGCCCTAATGAGTTGATGTACGGTGAGTAAATCCTTGGCGTTCTTTGAGGAGATGATATGTGTATGCTGGAGAGCCACTAGTAACAGAAGGCTGGGTGAGAAACAATGCAGTATACCTGGGTTGCGAAATCGTTTGAATTGCATTTCGCGTGAAGGAGCGAGTCGTTGTTCTTGCTGGTGGTAGCGCGACAGCAGTATCGTACATGGGTCCGTTAGTGGCTCGACGGCGATGTGCTTTTCGTCAAGAATCCAGCTGCCACTGTGAGGAGTGGCCTAAATATCAAAAACTCAGTGATTTCGACTGATTCTTTGAGATGCTGCCTACTAGCCACACACCACCAAGAGGATGCACGGGACTCCATCTGACGCCCGCTTTTCGTTCTCCAAACGACGTACGAGCGCCTGATAGGAGCGCGAGGCATGCATGTATGGGTCGCCAGTTTCGAATTCCAACGTGATCTCTCCGTCTTGCCCCAAACGGAGAGATATAGATCGGGCCGCACACTGTGGGTCTCTAGTGGGGGAGTCTGTTCAATATGGAATTCCACTCGCAGCAGTCCAAGACCGAGGGAGCGTCGCTGGTCCGGATCCGTACGCCGGGTTCAAAATCACATGCCATCGCTTGGTAAAGTGCCATGGAAACTCGATTTATGTCGTCTTCTAGCACCCACTCGTTAGGGGGAATCGACTTGACGTCATGAACGAAGGAGGCAAAGGCGGAATGAAGTATTTCAATTGGGAGACCTTCATTGGTCGGAGGTCGGAGTTCGAAGCTGAAGAATTGCTGTGTCCTTGCTTTGCCAAACACGCCAAGCTTGGTGGTGAGCATACGCAGATGGACCAGAATGGTTACGGTCGGCTTGGTGAATTTAGGAAGCAGTCGGATTATAGCAGCGAGATGGATCTTAAGAGCTATCACTGACGCTGCGGGGAGCCCATTAGCGATGCCAATGCCGTGAGTTCCACAAGGGCAACATACGTGGATCGATCCAGCTTCTTCAATCAAACCTCCTCTGGCTGTGAGTCACAAAGGGAAATTTGAGCAACACGAGACTATCCTCATTGTTGATGGTATATGACTCACCACACACAACAGCCGGGAGTAAATATTCCGGGGGTGGAATAGGGTGCGAAATTACCTTAACCACTAGTGGATATACATACAATATCCCATGATTCCTCCACTACTATTATATGCGAAATACTCGGACTGTACCTTAGTTACTCCACTGTATAATAGTACGATAATACAGGCATTTCAGCAAGCTATTCCTTAGCTATTCAATACTAATCCATGAATATTATGCTCTTTGTTTACGCCTATTGTTGAGCTTTTCATTTCAAATTCAGGATCTCCATCCCACCTTGTCATGTGAAGCTCCTGCCTGATCCTTTACAACATCCAGCACGTTTCCCACAGCTATTCACATAATGTTCAAGTGATTATACAGCCCTTATTTCCCATTGTTATTCCACGCGTCCGCCACAACATGTATGGCCACGGACCTGCCGTACCTTCCACACAAAGAAATACAAAGAACCTGCCCACCAATTCTTTACAAACCCCACAACAAAGAAAACACAAAGAAAGGACCCCAACCTTTGACGTCCAAAGAAAGGACCCACCTCAATCCCATCCTGGGCCTTCCATCTGCATGACGAGACGTGGTATTGATTGTCCTGAATAGATGGAAGGCCCGGATGGGGTTGAGGTCAAGGGTGGTGGGTGGTTGTTTGGACGCCAAAGGTGTTGAACCGCAACCACATGGCGCCGCTCCCTCCATTGTCCGAGGTCGAGAGGGTGCTAGATGCAAATGGCCAAAGCGCTTGGAACAGGCTTTTAGAGGCCGAAAAACTCGCACTCGCGCTATCAGCAAATACACCGGTCGCGGCCGCCAAGTACAACAGTTTACTCGTGGGTGCACGGGTTATTGGGTTCTTCATCCTCGATTTCAAGAAGCACAACCGCAACATCTCTTTCGCAGAGCGTGCCCATCGCAAGTTCGTTCAACACGTGCTCTCATATTGGGCGGACACGTCAGCTGAGGAAGAATGCCTCAAGAAGGTCATTGACCTCGGTACTCTATTGCAAAACCACCTCATCCGGGCTTGTATCTTGCGAGTATTGCTCTCTCGAGACCCAGTCTGATCACCACGATTAGTCCGCTCCAATAAGGGCCTAGTTCCGACACCCTCGGTTCACCCTTCTCGCCCCTCCTTTGACACACACACAACAAACATCCTTGAGAATCTGGAAGCAGCCCCTTCAAGCTACAGTATTGCGAAGAAACAGGTCTGTGCCACCTGATGTAAACCATTGTAGCTTACCATCTCGTTACTGTCTTGCAGGCCCTTCTACGTGACGGATACAGATGCTGTCTATCTGGATTCTACGATTACGAATCCGTCCGAGCCTGGGAAGCTGTCAGGAAAATGGCTAATGAAGCAGAGTCCGATTACGTCCAGACAGAATGCTGTCACATATTTTCGGAGGGTACACTCCAGAGTGTTGGCAAGGGAGAAAATCAGGCACGTGGCGTTTTATCTCAAGGGCCCATCCAACAGAAGAACCACGCTGCTACTGCGTTCGCAGTGTTGGAAAGCTTCGAACTTCAACACTTGGTTCAGCGCTTGAATGGAAATGGTGTACATTCGTTGGAGAATATCATCACTATGGAAATGGGGATTCATCGGAGCTTTGATTACCTCGAGCTGTGGTTGGAACCAAAAACTGCCACCTCGGTCAGCAATGCCTGATTGCTGTAGGGTGGATCTAACATATCTTGCTCGTGCAGGTGAACACATATAATGTATGTGTAAGGCCTGAGAGTGATATATTTAAATTGCGCGCGGCACCACAGAGGCAAGTCACTTTCAGTGTCCCAGATGACGTGATCCGCGAATGCAAGGGCAAAGAAAAGCAGGTCCCGGCACTGCCTGACCCAGATTTGATTGCACTGCATGCAGCATGTGCTCGGGTGGCATATATTTCTGGGGCTGCCGAGTACTTTGACATGCTCGAACGGGATGCAGAGGAGACGACCGTACTAGCAAGTGATGGTAGTTCTGCTACTCTTCTTCTTGGCCTATTGAACCTTGTCCCGGCTTATGTGGCCACTGCGGCCTAGGTTTTTTTTGTGTTTTGTTTTTTTGTAAATCTAAAATATCGTGCTCAGATGATTATCTATGTCACATGTTCTATTGGATGCGGGGGTTTACGATCGGATCTGGTAATCGGTTGTAACTTGTCCTAATTCTTGCTGGGACTCTGACAACTGCTCATTGACTTTGTGTTTGTCGGAAACCTTCTGTAACCCTCGTAGATGGGGTATAACACAGGTTATAAACTTAGTTGGTCCAAAGGGGTTTGTCAAGGGGTTTGTCAAGAGACCATATTTTGAATAAGCGGCTTGTAACCCACTTGTAACCCACTTGTACCCCTTGGAAACCGCTTGTAACCCTCATATAACGTCTGTGGGATATCCATATGAGGTTATATTGTTCATATCACAAAATGTATCTATAATTTGTAATAATCCATAGCAAACCGCAATACAAGGTGTTCAGCTACTCGTCACACATGCGTCAACAGGGCCATTTCCCACCATTAATCATACATATAACAATTGCTTCAGAATACATCAGAGACGACCACACAGCTTCCCATTAATAAATGTCCTGACACCACACAACCTAGGTAACGAGCATCTCAAGGACTATTTGACTATCTATACCCTCCCAGACCTAGTGCGTTCAATGATGGGCTTGTTGGTGGTGAGGAACCAGCCTTGTCAGAGCATAGGATGTTAACACCTATAAGCTCCTCAATAGCGGTGATATGAGTGACCATGGTTTTGTGCTTAGCAAGCTGCTGAGCACCGACAGTGAGGGTGACGGACAAGGCGGTTCGCATCTCGATGGGGATACTGCCAAGCAAGACGATGTTGTCAAGACCACTGCAGTTTGTGTGGTGGCAGGCCGGGTAGCGGACGAAGATTTCGAGAAGGACGAAGATGCCAATGACAACCAGGCAGGACGACCCGATATGAGTGAGATTGGTCTGCAAGTGGCCAGTCAGATCATCGTCCTGGTCAACCAGCGACGCAACAAGTCCGAAGAAACCGTTGGGACCTGTAGTGCTGGCAACACCGAAGACGACCTTTGCAACTGGATTCAACTAAAAGCCGTCAATGTCTTGTTTGTCTCTGCGTGGATGTAGAGAGCTACCTCTGCGATGACAGTGCTATATTTAATCGCCTTGTCCACCGACTTCTCTATCGATCCACTCATCAGTGGGGAGATTCCCCCAGCAACCCTTCAAGTTGATGGAGTGACGAGTGTAGAGACTCCGCCTACACGAATATTATTAGTTGGCGAGAATGGGCAGTGGCAAAGGTGCGCACAGTAGTATTTGCAGACTCATAGTTCTATGCTCCCCAACACAGCTTCTGTCCTTCTCGATCAGATATGCAAGGACTGGTTTGTGATGACTGACTCAGTACGGTGAACTTGCGGTGGTCAGAGCTCCAGCAATCGTTGAAAGGTCCTTAAAGGCCTATGTCTGCACTCATCTCTGGGGATGTTGCCCTAAAGGAATGACTGTGCTTCATTCGGATCTAGAACGTCGGAGGAAGACCACACACATACATACACTTGTGACTGTGAAATAATCAATGGTGTGAGGACGTAGGCGGTGGGCCATCTGTGGACCGAATCAGACGTAACGGCGAAGATGAAAGTGATGGCCATTGTAGAAAATGCGAGTTAGTGGTATCCAAGAGACAAGGGAGGCTAGGCCATGCACAAGAGTGTCGCGGTACCGACAATATACAAACGAGCCCTGGAGATAGGCTTTGTCAAGGATGGACCATGTTATTCTGATTGTGGATCTTACGATTGCCACAAAGTAGAAGGTCCACGACCACAAGGGTAAGGGTGCGAGCGCAAGCTTGGTGCTTTTCCGGTTGCTCGGGGTCACTCAGCACAGGTAATAGTACTGATATGTGATATGGCCCATTAGAAAGCATATCAAGTTTGTGACAAGACAATGCACCGATCTTATGCACATCTTGTTTGCATCGTGGTGCTACTCTGATAGAAACTTCAAGTAGGTCGGCGGTGACCACGGGTTTGCCAAAAACCGAGGATGAACACGGGAGTAGCGCGATCTCTCCGGCGGAATGACGGTTGTGCATCCACTCCAGAGCAGGAAATTCTAGACAGTGAACGTCATTGACGATTTATTTCATGCACCATGTGCCCAAGGCGGACGTACACCAGCCTTGTACTGAGCTTCAAGAAGACGATGAGGCGAGTCCGAGAGCAGGTGCCCTCGACAGGTTCGACGAATGAAGTTGGAGATGTGAGAGGAATTATGGAGGTGCGATCGGGTATTGTGGTAGAGGTCCTTTGCAGGAGATGGGTGCTGGCAATGCGGTACGAACGATAGAGGACACTTCGTTAGGCAGGTTGCGAATACTCATCAAAGCAGGCATTGATGAGCCGGAGTTGCCATGTTCACTCGATGATGCAACATGGGGTCGAGGCCAACCTGCGTGGACAGCTGTCAGCCAGACGTGCTGTGGACTCGCGTGCGGAAGCACGCCCTCAGAATTCCAGCTTCCTTGGACTAGGCAGCCCCAAAACGGCAGACGAGCCAACCAAATTGGATGAGGATCCAGGGGGACTGGAAGCCGAGGATACAGAGTACGTTCGAGATGCCAACCTGGAGGCGGAGGCCGGCGGGGGGGGGAACCAATATGTCAGGCCAACGGGGTTTAGGGCTGGAGGTTTAACGTACATAGAACATCGGTAGACGCTGTCATGGACCCCAACCAAAAGTAAACCAGGAGTGTGTCAATAGGCGATGCAAAAGGGCCTTGATGGGATCGCAGACGCGTGCACGGGGGGGACCGGAAATGCAGAGACGGACAAGGTTGGATAGGGTGGGAGTGGTGCATGGAAAGGAAGGGGCAGGGATATTACGCGGGAAAAAAAGGGTCACTTTTACGCGCACACTGAAGGCACCAAAGAACTGGACTTGGTGTTCAGGGATGAGTTGGGTAAATGCGACGAGAACGGCAGTCTGGAGTGCCGTCTGACCGTGGTAGTTCATGTCAAATCTGCAGGAAGTTGTAAAGTAGACGTGTTATGTGGGGAAGGGAGTGGGTCGCTACAGGCGCACAAGAAGTGTGTTTTGCCAGTGATGGCCAATTCGAACCAACTGGCAGCCAATGCGCTGGCATTGAAGATCGTAAGGGTCATGGTGATGAATTTGAGGGTTTCAAGGGCCCCCAGAGACGTTCGAGATAGCGCAGACGGGCAGGGAGGAGCAAGAGAGTCAATAGGAGCTGGAGGAGTACGGCGCGGAGTGAGGTGAAGTGGGAAAGGGGACGATCGGCCACATTTGAGCAAGAGGAGAATAGTTAACGACGGATATGGGGATATGGAGGGACAGGACAGACGGACCTCGAAGAAATGGGTCTCTACAAAGCCGGCGGATATTAGAGTCCATGGATAGCGAAGAAATTCGCTTGGAACCAGTTTGGGGTATAGGATGTAGGGAGCACCGACGTGGATGGAGTACGTGAGGTACGCGTTGGCGGCTGAGAAAATGACGAGGACTGTGAACGCTCGTGTCGCTGGGGGAGTTGAGGAGATGGCCTACCATGGGGAAGAGAGTAAAGCCCTGTAGAGGCGGAGAGCGAGGTGAGTGGGTCGCAGGATACGGCGAGCGAGCGAGGGCAAGGCAAGGCAAGGCGGGAGACGCGACCGCCGCAGCCGTTTTCCCGAAATGAGATGGGTTGAGCGGGAAACGAAAACGAAAGACTCGCGAGGCTGCGATTCTTCTTTTCCACCACAAACTGCGAAGGCCCCGCTCGCCGCGTTCCATGGCGTTCCATTACCTCGGCCTCTCTCCAGCAATTCCCATCCCGTCTTTGCCGGTATTCCTGATCGTGATGGCTGCGTGATGGCTGCGTCTCTAGCGTACGCCACTGTGCTCATAAACCGATATGGCGATCAGCCTTTCCTGAATCCTCCACCTACCGACTGATCGCAATTGGGGTGTGCATTTGCATGCTCGTGCAAATATATGTGTCGTATTCGATCGCGTCAATGTCAATTTCGATGTCGATGTCGATGCCGAGGACGCGACGCGTCGAAGGAGGGGGAGGGGGGACTGCTTCGTTGTCGTTGCTGGGTGTGTTGTCTAGCTGAATCTCAATGATTTACTCGCTTTGGATAGATAGATAGTAGAGGCTGTCTGTACTGTCCTGGCTGCCTCTGACACGGAGGGCCCGGCTGTATGGGTATTTCGTTAACTGCGCTACGGTGTGATGTGGTGTGGGCATGCGATTCATGACGAAAATCTCTTTACAGGGGACAGGGGAGATCGAGTAAACACCTTTCTTCCTATTACGATCTACAGGGAATATAGCAGATGATTAACCAAACACTTATGAAATAGAGAGCGGGAGTGCAACTGGCGGTGGCTTGGTTTGCGATCCAGAATATGACCGAGACTCGGATGGCATATTTCGACGCTAACTACAGAGCATTGCCCTAGTCGCGTTGCCTGAAAATCGGACCAACGGGCATGGAAGACGTATAGAGCACTTCCAAGAGTCCCCATTTCCGACAATTTATGGTCTCCAGGGTGAATTGAAGGCTGGGACAAAAAGCCACTCTTCCATCCACTGACCAAGAAATCGCTCAAGCAGCTCAAGCACGAAGTGCTAACTATCCCTTAAGAGGTGCGTATTGGTCCAGATGGTCCAGGAATAACCATACGAGCACCCCGGGTGGTTCGCGCGAAAGCTGGGCAGAAGATGGCGTGTTCTAAGCGGACACCACAGCAGCCCCGATGCACAGACGGTGGTATTTTTCAATACAATCAAGGTGCTCGCACGACCTGCCGCACGGCACCTTCTTTGGATAGCGACTAAATTGGAAGGGTGTAGGGGTGCGTATTTAATTTGTAGAGGCAGTTCCATTTCGTAGGAGGGAGAATCACCAACATGACCACGCGCGCACTGCTTCGTACATGCAATGGCATAGTGAGATTCTACTGAATTGAGGCGTCATGTGACCTCCTGCCGCTCCTAATGGGGCAACCAGTCTCAACATCCATTTTCTCTGTGCGGAAATTCTAACACAAACACCTAAGGATACAATACAATGTATTGAGACCTTATATACCCGAAAGTGACTATGCGGTGTCTCAGGCCAGTATTGATCCTGTAACAATCGGAGCGTTGAGGCCCCCTAATTCCGACAACACGTAAAGTACAGGACGAGCGAAGCAAGTCCACTATATACTAAAAACGTTGCCCCGTTCACTGCTTCTGCGCAGTGCTGCGCCCTAAGCGAGCAAGTGCTGAGAGCACGCTAAATCCTGATAGGTTCTACTGTGACGACCACCCGTTAGGAGGTCTTCCATTTGTCAGCTCTCGCTTTATACTAGATTCGCTGGTTATCCCGCATAGCTTACAACCTTATTCTCTGCAGCTTCATTATCGCGAAAGGCATTGCAAGTCGCCGACCACCTGAATATTGTTCACCGCTCCTGAGTTTGCTCATGGTGTAAGCAACTTCCGCCATCATTTGGCGTGGTGGGCGTACCAAAGCGATCCTGTTCTGATTCATACATGAACCAAAATATGTCGATCACTCTAGACGTAGAAACCCCACTCTAGGCGTTAGAACACAAAAGGCTTGGTCGTGAAATATGAAAAAGTAACAGGGAGGAGGTATCATAACAGAATTTCTATGCGCGCGCGACATCAATGGATTCGAGGCGACCTTTTGAGCAAATCGGACAATGTGCGGTAGGCTTTTAAAGGATACTATTATACATTCTGTAAACTGCGGCCGAAGACTTGTACAGCCCCACTCTACTGGTCATCTCGAATTTGGAGCTGTGCGAGCCCAGGACGGTCGCGACGGCACGGAAAGCATCGATGCAAACTCAGTGATGAGTAACAATTAGAGAGCACCAAAGGGTGGGTGCTGGATCCAATCACCCAGTAAACGCGACCGATCGCAAAACTTGTTGCTACATGCTCTGATACAAGGTACAGGAACAGAAACGAGTCACGTCACGGAAGGTGTCTATGATTTTCCTCCTCGTCGTACGCTATAGTAAGCGCCATGGCGCTTAGCACCGCAGCCCGAAGAGAATTAGAAGCAGAGAGTACGCACCTGATATCCTCGGGTATCCCATTGAGTCTAGGTGTGGTCTCTTCTGCGCCTTCACCTGGAGAGGGACGGTTTCCGCTGCTCCAGTCGTCCAGTCGTCGCGCTGACCATTTCGGACACCACGGACCGTGTCGTGAGTACTCATGAAAAGTCTGCAGCAAAGTATTGGTTCGAATGCTATGGTCAATGCCGTTCCCTAGCCCTCAGTCAGTCCACGGTGTTGCGATTGTGTGCAGCCTTGCGTACAGCAGCCATACGGTTCTGAAGAGGAGTGTTTGAGTACCTAAGTCTCGTGAGGAGAGTATGTTAAGACCCACGTCGACGCCTCTTGCGTGCGCCCAAATGACCAATGTTGTGGTCTCTGTCGCTCCGATCGCAAGATAATACAATAAGGAGTCCCTAAATTGGATGTGAGTGGTTTCGGTGCGGTTGCATGGGTGCCATGCCTTATTATAGTGGCGGTAAGTGATGTTTCGAGTCCAGAGCGGCAGCCCCTCATGCCCTTGGCGATGATTAAGGCGCTAAGAAATAGGTCATACACTGGGAAAGCCATCATTGAGCTCTTAATTTATCTTGTTGAATGGTACTAACGAATTGGCGGAATCCTGCGAAATTGCGACGGGAAACATTTGAGCACAAAAGATTTAAATTGGACGCTAAGGCTGACCAGTATCTAGTCACGTTGAATGAGAACCTTTGGAGTATACGTGGAGGGATCAAGTACTCACGTCCAGAAGGGCACGACTTTTTCATAGAAACACCCTTGGTATGGTATACTGGCAATCGGCTGGTTGGTGACTTGGCCTATGATGTAAGAATGACGTGGTGACGTGAAATGAACCACTCACACCCGGAAAATACTCCGAAGCTATAATACACAACGACGATAATGGCAAATTGACTCAGGATTTGAAGGAGCAAAGCGACGATTAACAGGCAGATGATTTTCTAAATGCATCTTTGAGCCATAGAAAGGGGTAATATGACGGGTAACGGACTCGGGAATTCCGGTACAAGGCAGCCACGCGCAAGAGCATGAGAACTTCAAAGGACGTAAGCGGATCACGCATGGGTGCGGTTTAGGTGACAGTATTATACCTCTGGATGGAATGTATGCAACCGTTCCTGTGTATCGATCCTGTCAGCGCCACTCATGAAGGTATCCATCAGGTATACCTCCAAAGCCCTCGATGGCGGTCCCAACTTGACCTGAGAAGTGGAGGCGTGAGGGAATTTCGTGGATGGAGGTCGGGAACATACAACTAGACAATAATTAGCCCGTAGTACACGCGTCGATTTTAAGAACTGACAACTTTAACGACATCTTATCCGGTACGTAAACTAGAATAACGATCAGAATCGGCAGGTGTGGTAGTATGATACTTTTACGAGTGGCCAGCCAGCCTTGCAGCACGAATGTTCCAAATCGGACCTGTGGTCCCAACGGTCGGATCCCGCAGCAGCATACAGGACGGGAGAGACGTACCATGATGTATAGAAACTTCAAGAGGGTAAGTCTGCCGGTCTTTAGGCTAGTCAACCTTCATCTTGGAAGGTTCAGGAGAAGATGACCTACCCAGACTACGGCAACCTGTGAGAGACTGATCAATATGGTTAAATAGGAGATATGGGTACCACAGACCTCCCAATCGGCGGAGATGACTGTCGGGCAGAGGCAGTCAGTTATGACTCTTGGAAGGACAGGCGCGTTGCTCACCCCAGTCGTAAAAGAGAACCATCAAGCATGAGACTATCACAAATTTGCAGACCTGGTTTGACTCGGCCAAACGACTCAGATAGTCCTTCAACGCCTCTAAGGATATATCGCTGGCAGCAGTCATAGTCGTAAATTATCGAGGGGGAGACCGGACAGCGGCAAGATCGGAGTGTGCACGTCCCATAAGAGACGTACAACGAGTAGAGCCCCACTGGAGCAAAGCATGGTCTGTTCCTGTTCCAATGGACCGTTGAGAGTGTAGCGCCAAGCGCTTACCGTCTCCGAGGAGTCTAAATTCAGCCCAAAATAGAAATAGAAGGGGCGGGTCATACCGGTGGGCGTCTGAAGAACGTAGATCCCCGCGAACGCCGATACGCAGGTGAGGGCCTGCTTTGCTGCGGCAGCCACAAATAACCAAATATGCGTTGGACCATATGACACACGAAGGATATCGAATATTGGGTTTGGACAGTGTTCCCTTAGTGTCACGCGATGCGTCGCGTCGGAAGTTCGGAGTAGACAAGGGTGTAAGACTTGGGTCCTGTAGAAGCAATCCGGATACGTCAGGTCCTAACATAGGTAATATTTGCAAATGGCGAGCGTCCAAGTCCCTATTACTGTGGTTTAATACCCATAACACGCGCCATTCGCTCTGCGACCCATTCTTCGAACTTAGGAATATCCATTCTGCCCTCTGCGTCGAAGAAGGTCGCATATGGCGCCGAAAATGTCTCTTTGCTCTGACCAAAAAAAATTCAGCTTCTTGACCAACTGTGCGAAGCTACGAATTACCTTGTGGATGAGGGTCTTTCCACCATTGGTAAGCCGTATATAGCTCATCCCAAGCTCATAATTAGGTGCATTTCCGGGCGACTTGACCCCGATCCTCATGCTGGAATACCTTGGGGCGACTGTGCGCGACTCGACGCGTATATGTTCCGTTTCAACGCGTTTGGCATATGTTTTGCGTTTCCCAATAAATATTGTCTGACCCTCGACAAAATAGATGTACGCGGTTTGCGCGGTCGTTAATATCATGTACCTACACCGCCGTGCGTGAGCACGGACGAACTAAGGGACACAAGAAAGACGGACAAAATGAACCCAATCCACAGACCAGTCTTTGCTCTCTCGAACTCTACTTTGTAACCCCAGCCAGCAGTTGCAGCGGCGACCAACACACTGGCCCAGCCAAGTGTGAGGCGGACATCGGTATGTCTATTGACAGTCGAAAAGCTGGTGTCTGGTCGCGCTATGTATCGCCTTAGTGCGTCGTCACATGCGATCTTGAGGTCGTTCGCGTTGTATGGGTTCGACACAGTTATTGGGTCAGGTGACTCGGTCGGCGGAGGTGGAGGAATAGGGGCTCGTAACGGGGATGTTGGGGGTTCTGGTGACCCTGCTGTGTGGCCTGAAGCGGCACGTTTCTTTGCCATGGACAGACGTGGCTGGGAGTCAACTGCCGTAGCTTTGTTTACCACCTCGTCGGCTCACCGGCTTACGGTGCTCCTGGCTGTAAGCTTTGGTATATATAGCAGGGCTGAATCTACATATTACATCCATTTTATTTCATACCTCAGCCTGGCATAGCCCAGAAACTCCATTTCCCGTGGAGGGAAAGGTGACAATAGTGAAGAGTCACGTCATCCGGTCCGTTGTGAGTGGCGGCGTACATGGGATAGGTATCAATTGGACGTGGTTCTTCTGGATCCGCGTCTTCATCCCAATTGCTCGTTTCTGTCTCTTGGATCGGAACGGCCGAAGGAACACCAGCGGGGACTGGAGCACCGAAAATAGGGAGGGGAGTATATGCAACACCAGGCGTGTAGATCGGAGTGAGGTTGTTGGCTCGCTTCCATTTAAATTCCTCGACGATTGCAGCGATTTTGGTTCTTGATTTCTTTGGGAGTGCTTGCAAGGAAGTCACGATGACCCTCTTAATTCCATTGCACTCACTCGCAGTCGCTGATCGGGCAGTGAGCCAAGTGATTAGGGTCGAAGGGACGACATGCGGCATGGCACCAACTTCGATATCCCGTAACTGAGTGCAATACTCAACCGACAGTATATCTATTATGGTCTGGACGCTTGTGTGTCCAGGAGAGGGATTGAGAGTAAGCTGCCCGGTCCTAAGCGTCTCCACCGAAGGGAACAACTCCAATATCTGGGTCGCGTTCCCAGATGTAGAGAAGCCACGTATGGTCAACACTTTGACCTGCTCAAATGGTACGACGGAATCCTTGAGCGAATCGATCAACCTAGTTTGTTGATCATCAAATGTAAGGTTTATGGGCTGGTCGCTGGTGGCGCTATCGAAATGACAACGTATCGCCCCTTTCTCCTCCCAGCGACACTCTATCATCCAATTAAATGGGTATTGAGAGGAGGAGACGATCGTGACTTCCTCTGTCAATGTGAAGCGTCCCAACGGAGAGGATCCAGGTGGAAGTTTATTCAATAGGGACCAGTCGGCGGAGATGAAATCGCATTCTACTGCATTTGGAGTAGAAAGCTGCTCGATGAAGGAGGAGATGCGATAAGTGTCGGTATCAACCACGAACAGGCGTTCAAGGCGGGGCAGAGCGATTCCTCTCTGGAACGAATCTCCCGTCCCTATGACAGAATCGAGCCCAAGATATGTCAAGTCTGGACATGCACGAAGTATGTCGAGCAGACGCGGGAAAGCGCACCGCGTGCTGGGCCGTCGAATGAGCAGGTAGGTCAAATTTTTGTAGATAGGATCCGACCATTCGAGCGTCGTGTCCATGACAGCAAGGTGATGAAGAGAAGGAGTAGAGCCGCCAAATAATGGAGGATGGGGCGCAGGCTGCTGACCCAGCGCGGGTGGCAGGACTTGTATTCCTCTGTACCCATAACCAGTCTCTGATAATCGCAGAGACCTCAGGGTGGGCATTGGCATAGTCAATGAGTCGATGTTGATTACATGGGGTGGTGACATGGATAGTCCGTTCACTTTGTACGCCACCGTGTCGAGAACCGTAGCACGAGGAAGCGCGGCTAACACAGCGTCTGTGATTCCGTTACTAATCGAGACGGGGGGATACGGAGGAGGATGATAGTTGTAGAAGAAGGGAATGTTGTAAGATCTGCTTGCTCTTCTCGGGAATGGGTGCTCCTTAACATAGATGCACAGCGGTGCCTGGTCTCCTCTCTCGAGGAGGGTCTCGATTTGTTTGAGGCTCGCTCCAGAATGGACGTGAATGAACCTCCATAGCATGGCCGAGTTGAAGGCGACATTTCGAAACCGCCTTGACACGGCGGTGAGGGTGACACGATCCGCTACAGCCAAGTAATCCCAAATTTCCACCATCAAGCCATCGTGAAGCCGATAAAAGGGAAGATACTCATTGAGGTCTCCTGCTAGGGTGGAACGAACGCGATCGAGTACGCTGCAAACGCCATCGTAACGCGCGCGCACAGTGGCAACAGGGACGGCGGCTTCGATACCAAGCGGTGTATGGCTGACTTGGCATCTGAAAGCTATGAGTCTCCAAGTTGAACCGGATCGATGGCTGACTTACCGCCCGGCCTCTACGTGCTGTTCGACAACAGTGAGCAGCTCCTTCAGTTTGGCCCTAACGGATGTGTTTCAATATAAGTCCCTACGTAGAAGCTTGGGCCTTACTCGTAGTTGGAATCCATCGTTACCGCCTAGAAGGGACGGACAAGGATGGCAGCTGTTTTTATAGATGCGTATGGCGGCGCTTATCTAGACGCCAAAGACAAGGCTAAAGGATCGGATAGACCTCTGGTATTCCCACGTGACGTACAGGTCAGCAGGAAGTATATAGATGAGTCACGCAGGCCCCGAATGGAGTGGTAAATGACAAGGCAGGGCAATCTATCACACCCATAAACAAGAGTAAATGTTGGGTATACGAGGACCTCAGCGAGGACCTCAGCAAACCTGCTCTCACGAGTTGTAATGAATTTACAATTTGTTTCAATTGCGCACACGCAGCGAGCATGCTTCGTGAAGAGGGCTAACCTTACAAAATCCCATAGTCATTTCATAGAGATCGTGAGGGATGATATCAACAACGTTGCATGGCAACTGGGGGTGCTTCGCCAGCTAAATCATGCAAGTGATGGATTCTAGACGGGGATTAGTTATTCATTCTCCGGAATTTTCAGACTTCCCCGCACTCCTTTAAGGTGGACCACTTACTATCCCAGCCTTTTTCAATCATGGACAAACCCTCAACAGTCATAGGGCCGCTTGCGTTCTCACTTTGTTTGTCTTCTCGACAAATAGAGATACTTCGTGTCTTTCCTCCACTTATATGTCACTTGTGGTCTCTGGTTTTGAGTTGCCCTGGAGCGACTCGCATCAGCTGGAGGGTTACAACAGGAGGTTCACATCAAAGGAAGGCTCTGATTACTACTAAGAGGACACCGAACCACCGGCACCTCGATAGAATGGCGACGCGACGTCAATAGAGGGTCGCGATGTATCGCGTTCAATTGTACTGTTATTGACAAGGTGCGTAGGAAGATAGTAGGGAACGTAAGTATGTGGTGCTGCGGATTAGGCGCCATTGGCTGCAGGTCACTCACGCCGAGTCCCACACACCTGTGTTTCGATCGCAGGTGCACGTGTACATCGATCATTGCGTCACCTACTACGGCTTCTATTCATTTTATTAGTCATTATAACCTATCAATAGTGGAAACGGACGCATTCCTTGTCTGTGAGACCCTTATTAGTTACTCAAAACGCCCGAATCGCCCGAATCGAGTTTATTGCAGAGCTACACCCCCTGGGAAGGGCACCCAAATCGCAGGTGCTGGCCTAGACCGTAATTAATGTCATGGGTCCAGAGAATAATGAATGAGCAGTGCAACTGACGACGCAGTGGAACGCTGATATAGGGTTGTCAGAGGACAAGAAACCCAAGGCTTGAGTTAAGGACTAATGGGGCGGACTTCCAAAGCACTGGTTGTCAGAATTTCCGCGCAGCCGATAATACGACAGAATAATCATGTTTGTTGGGGCCCGCTACAAACAAGTAAGGCGTACATGACGAGCGAAGCGAGTCCTTATATCCCTGCGCAGCAAACCGAACCTCGGTTCCTTGTTTCACTCACAGGCAAGCGCTGACAATTTCCGACGCATCTTTGCAATATCCTTTCCTTTTTCCTCTGGCTGGCGCATCTTAGATACCCACCTTCTAGGTCAAATGCTGTTCTGTTCCCCCCAAAGACACCTTTTCAAGGTTATCAATAGTGGCTTTTTTAGTAAACTGTGAGGTCCGTCGTATACAATAATAATCCACGGCCACGGGATATAACCATAAATAAATCCATTTTATTCGTAATAACTACGTTTGTCGCTCATATCATATCTTCGTCCAGCATCACTAATAACATGTATGATTCATTCAATGAGCAACTACAAGAGCTTTATACTCACATTAATATCAGCGTGGATTGGTGATTTATGCGGAAGGCAACGGAAAATACCAAAAAAGTGCCTCAAAATCAATTTCCATTCACCCCTAAGGTCCTATTCAATCCAAAAATTTAGCATTTGCCGTATCGGGCATGTGGCTTGCCTATCTCCCGTTACGTGAAGCCGTTTGGATGTCCTACCACATCACTTTGAAGCTCGGACGACCAAATGAGTCCTCACTATCATTTCCATATTACTTTGATGAGTCAGTCAATTCCATGACAAAAGCATGTATAGGTGAGTCTCGGTAGTGCACCTGAGCACGAGGGTCGTTGTTGAGGGCTAGGACGTCCCATTTTGAATGGAAATTTGCTCCAGTTCTGGAATTTTTTTCGGTTGGGGGAAAGGAGGGAAATGCGTCATGCACCGTAGTGCCGTTAGGCGCCGTGTGTGGGACTCCAGTACAGCTTGCCGGTGGGTCTATTTACCCATTGGACAGTCTGCCGCCTGACCTACCCACTAAAACCCCCCTACGCCGGTGATACCCGGCCACATCCCTTTATGTGAAGTCGACGGACGGACCTGTTAGGGTTGAAATCGGCAAAACGTCCATCCGCCCAGAGGGTCTTGATAGCGCGTCGACGACACAATCTCCCGCCTTCCATGAAGCGCGTCGCGTTCCAGCTTTTCCGGATTAGGTCTCTAATGAGTCTGACCAAGGTGTTTGACCATTGGAGACCTGACATATTGAACGACTTTAGCTCACACCAGGGAGAGAGGTGAAGAAGCTTCCATATGCCCACACTGAAATGAGAGAATGGACTTTCGGTTGGCCACTCTGGTGATCTTATGGTGTCATGCCTTATAAGCGGCTCTAACGACAAACCAACGTCGAAGATAGCAACAAATTCGAAGTCGTTGAGAGAGAGCCCGAGGTTGCAAGCCTGGGATGTCTGCTTGGGGACCCGCCCGCGCCCTTGACACAGTTGGCGAGGATGTCACCTGTGTCGATGTCCTTCCGAAACGACAATGAGACCGAAAACACCAAATAAGGGCCATGTGTACTAAATGCCCAACCATATTTACGACAACCATATTTACGACGACAGAAATAGACACCGTGTACACAGTCGATAGTCGCAATCGTACGTGCGGGAATGCAGCACATCGACTATCGCCTTGAGCGCATCCTTGACTCGGCTGTGCTTGGAGGAGCCAAGGGAAGCGCGGCGGAGACACGGTATCAAGGTGAATTTCATGGAGGACAGGGAGCGCATGGTTCGTTCTGAGCAACGCGGCTTTTGGAGGCAATATAATGTATCGGGGGTCCCCCGACTTCTCAATTAAACAAATGCGAACGTGTCCTCCATTGTCGGTGAGAGCGGGGGCGGTGGAGGGATGTCTGGATCGGAATCAATATTCGTTACCTATTACCAATCAAAAATGACGACGCGTTTGCGTTGAACGGAATGGCAGAGGTAAACCCATCGGGAGATCGAGGCCTGGAGCGTGTCAGGTATATTGTTGCCGGTGTGCCACATGCAGTACACAGATACAGCCCTGTGGTGCGAAGAATCTCTCTGAAGGATTCCATACATCTCGCGGATTTATGTCTCGAGTGAAGCTTCATTCAAGGAGTATGGCTGGGACAAGTTACAAGTGCCACCTTCTTTGGAAATCAAGGACACGAGGCCATGTTCGGAATCAGACCCTCCATTGGGTTCTAAATGCAAATATATAGAGTTCTCCCGTGAGTGGGTCTTTTCGCTAATTTGCTCTCTATAAAAAGAGTCGAAAGCAATTACTGCAATGAGTTGAGTGGCTCATTTGAATACCAGAAAAACGCATAAAGGAACGCCACAACAAGTGGTTGTCAACCCATTGTGCGTTTCCTGCTGTGACTGATGCAAATGTATGCACGTCAAGGCCTGGACAACTTTGTGCAATTAGCCTTCCCTCAACCCTCTTTCCGCAATCACCCACAGGCTAAACATTCAATGCTATATCTGGGTAATCAGTGACTTGCGGGACACGGGTGCGAGAAGGTCTCATTTCCGCTGCACTGTCTGCCCAATCTCCATTCCATTCGGTGGGACAGGGTGAGAGTTCAACTGCCAAACCAGACAAACCAGATTATATATGATACACTTAGCGTCATTGTGGTGCTCATATGCATACTACTCGTTCTTATATAGGATGGAAGGGCCGGCGGACTACCTGGCCGGCCGGCTTCGCATCGGCCACGTGACGCCATCGGATCCACACTTCGACCGGCTCGGCTCCAATTTTCATTACTGCACGATGGGCGCGTCTTCGTTATCACATTGTCCGCCGGTGCCTTGGATCATATTCCTGATCCGGTGACGGACCGATCGGACCGAAAGCAACACCCTAAACGGACCGGACTCCAGGCGCAAATTGGGGGCCCTCCCTATTTTATTTTATTTACTTCTGTTCCTGGCATGGAATAGGACTTGCGGATCAGTCCGGTGAAACAACCGAGGAACCGAGGATGGACCCCTGGGCCACTCGCCCTGGACTCTCCGGACCTGTAACACCCCGATCGGCCCATGTACCCATTTGGAACCAATCCGGACATGAGGAGAGACTGCGCCTCCTCTTGTGCTATAATTGGCGCGGCCGCGGTGCAGCAACGGTGCTAGCGTAGGGTGATTGGCTGAGATTGAAGACCATGCCATATTTCATATATCGTCGAACGCATGTCGCCGCCGGCAATGCAATGGACAGTCCCTGGAACGATGAATTAGTTGCGTGCTCGGTAGGTATACAGGCGTAGAGAAGGCGCAAGTGTGGGTTCAGCCTATCGTGCACCGGGTAAACCGCAAGTTCAGGTGGTATAACTGATTGTCCCTTTGCACATCCAGAATCCAGAAGCCGCGAATCGAGTGACGGACGCCAGTCAAGGGAGATATGGTGTACTTTTGTTTCCGTGAATGAGTGGTAGCACTTTACCCAATACATTAGCTGGGAAATAGGGCAACTGATCTGCTAGTACTGCACCCTATCCCCATGAGGTTACGTTGATCCTAATCAATGGCTAGGAAGTGGTTAATGAAGAGTGAAGATGCGCCTGAGACGAAAAGGGGGTTGATGGAAGAGTTCCTTCAGGCCTGTACTGACCCCCATGGCAGCCAATCGGGGTACTTGAAGATTGAAAGGATATCGATTCATCAGCCACATTCCTGCGAGAACCCTTGAAGAAAGCGTTACTGGAAGGCTGGCTCGCCAGGGGTGCGAGACTGGCCACCCCATGACAAGTATACTCCAGAAAAACAACTACCATGGTATGGCGCCAGTCAGCTCAGCCAAGGGATATAGGTTCCGTTCAAGTCAGCAAGACGTGCTGGTGAAGTGGAAGCCAACTGAGTGCATCTCGATTATTAATCTTATTTAATAGGTTCCCCTGATCCGCATTGACGCGGAGGAACCCGGCGTAAGGAACTGCGTAGGAGAATGGGGATGTCGGCCTCCCGAGGTGGTGTGAAACCAATCAGTGGCTACGGCCGGTATCAGTCAGTTCATTAGGCATTAGGACAGCCATTGCCCCAGGATAGCCAACCATTGACGCAACCATTGACAGCTGCGGAATCTGCCCGACTCCGGCTCCATAAGAGGCAAACCAATACACCTCGTGGTTCACACTCAGACGGCGAGATGTGTCGCAGATGAGAAGGCAGGTGTTGTATTCAAGTCTCTTATAATATGACCAGCGGAAGAAGGCAAAGTAAACGGCATTTCCCGTACAACAGTTCAAAAGCGATGGGTGGAGCTAAGCGTTCCTGCATTCAACACCCTTTGGATTGCGTGACTCAAGAACCCACATTGGAGCATACCACCCGTGGTGGCATGAATCAGGGTTGCACACCATTCCTTGTGGCAAGCAAATTATTGTTTTTGTTAAAGAGAAGAAGCAGGTATTAAACCAAGCGAATGAACAATATGTGCTAAGATTTCTTCCACTTGTCCACTTTTCAAGGATACAGGTCTGCGGCATTAGTGCTATTGGCCAACTAGCAACAGACGCCCGATGAAACATGAGTGGCACCGACGCATATTGGGCTGTTCTATTGGGGCAGCCCAACTGTCGATCCACTCGCCCTGCCCCACCTTCGTCGGAAGTCCGATCGACAAGAGGAGACTCCCTCCGTCCAGATGTATCCGGGGAAAGCCGTACAAAGCAGAACAAGAATGATACCTTATTCTCAACGGACTTGGTCTCCCATACAAACACCCATCAAGGGAGCCCAAAGAAAAAACGGACATCGGGGCTCCGAATTTCTTCGTCTCGCGTTCGTTTGTGGACTTTCCAATCCGCCTCCCCACATCCTGTCGTTCTCACCGCAATTTACGCTCTTGCGCTTTTTTTTTTGTCCTGCACCTTCTGAAGTGCACGGTAGCATCTGGCTAATTTGCACACGCACACACACACACAACAGGCGACAGGTGGGGTCGAATGGGTGAATGAATTGATGAATTGATGAATGATTGAATGGGTGAATGGGTGAATGGATGAGTGAGTGAGCGAGTGAGTGCATACGAGAGTGAGCAAAATGCCCCCCCTCAACGTATTCTCATCTCATCTTCTTCTCCGTCGGACGTCGAGCGGACCACACACTTGGCTCGCATTCGCCTCGCACGTTGGATGATCTTACGTTACGGGCTGCATCGCGGAGCGGAGATTGGCTGCCCGCCGGTGGGGGGTGGGAAGTGGAAGTTGGCCTGCGAACGAGGAAATCGAGAGTGAGAGCGAGAGGGAGAGGGAGAGGGAGAGAGAGAGCCAAAAGAAAGAGAAAGAGAGAGACGGAGAGTGGATACGGAAAATCACGCGAGGCAACCGCGAGGTGAAGGCTCCCAACGGTCAACGGTGAAATGGCACTAAGAACAAGAGGAAGAGGCCAGGCAGAGGCAGGCAGTCTGGCAGAATTACGCTGGCGCGGTCAATCTATTCTAAATTCAAATTGGGAGCCGCCCTACACGCCCATACGCCCATACGTCCCTACGCCTATTACGCCCATGCGCCTCCACGCACCACGCACCATACACGCGCGTCGTCGTCCAGATTTAGTGATTGGGTTTCTAAGAGCGTAATTGGGCGGCTGTGCCATGCCCTGTATGCTGTGTGCCGATCGGTTATTTTGGGGTTGCCGGTACCTCGCGTGTAGGTGTAGGTGTAGGCACGCAAACACGCACACCAAGAGAGATTGGCACCGGTCCCGAGGTCAACTCTTCGGATTCGCAGCGTCTGTGAGTGTGTGGATCATGTGCGAGTTTAGGCGCAGACACAGTGGGTGGAAAGCGAGTCAATTGGGCCTGAGAAAACACAAAAAAAAAGGCTGAGTGGTTTTTCAACGCTTTGTGGACGGACCGTTTGCCGTAATTTGGCGCAAAAACGTAAAACGTGACGAGCGTGTTCGTGTTCGTTCCCAAAAAAACAAGACATGTACGCGACACGCGCGTTGATGCTCCTTAGCTTGTTGCCTGACCACATTATTCGCGATTGGCTGGTTGAGTGAAACGAGGAACGGTCGTTATCTCGAAAACCCCCGACCGACCTTACCCTTTCGTGTGATGATGCGAGATAAGACTGGCATTGGATTGCGGATGCATGCTCATACACCCGATCTCCAGCGTCTTTGCACCTCCGATATGCTGAGCCTTGGCGTGGGTGAAATGTGAAGTAGGCCTGATCGGGCATCCCCACCTCCCCGCCCTATACCTATACCTCCGATTCCGTCGTACATTGTATATTTGTGGTGTAGGGAAAGTCCGTGTGTTTTCTGCCAGCGGCCAGCGGCCAGCGGCCAGCTCTTCCTGTTCCTCTTCTTTGGTGGTTCGGTGGGTATCGATCGGTTAGTGGTTGAGAATTTCGGATTTATCGACTTATAACCGTAGGTCATAATTCGTGTTCTCAGCCTTCGCTTGTGCTCTCCCACCTTACGGCACAGAGTACACAGGGCGTCCGGGGAGGTGACCGCGAAGTCAAGGGTCTGATAGGCACTCTTCTCTACACTGTATCACTCTTGCACGCCGAGTGGATCACTGCGACCGGCTTGAGCCTGGCAGCTCCGCCACTATCCACCACGCGAAGAGAACCACCACACGGTGCAAATCTGGAACAGTAGGTGACCGAACTGGCTCCAGTTGGGCTGGGTTGGGCTAGGATTGAGTTTGAGAAATCTCACAAGGCGGAGATCGACAAAACGGAGGGGCGTAATTATTAATTTTCGTGTAATGCTAATGCATCGCTGATCGCTGATCGCTGATCGCTGACAGCTTGAGCAACTCCGGCGGAATTCGTCTTGGTGTACGTACGTACGGAATCTCGCTTGCTCTATAATGCAGAATGCTCCACTGGAAAGCCTTGGAGCCTTGGCGTCTCACCTCACGCATTTTGGACCGACGACCACCGACCGATCGATATACCTGGTTTAGACAATATTGAATGACTCACATAACGAAATTGGCTTGGCGCACAGATGACAGATGGCGATCGGACACGACGCTCCGATCCGCCGACGTTTGTATGTATACTCAAAATCACGGCATCGAAAGCTTACGTTCATGTTGACTTTGACTTTGACATGGCACATTTTTGCAAAAAATGTTAACGCTAATTGGATAACGTGTGTTTCGGCACGTTGAATGTTGTGCAGTTTAAATGGTGCACGTCAGTTAGACTTTTTAGGTCACCTGGTGTGTGAGCAACCAGCACAGTCAATTCCTTATTCGTTTCGGGAACAGGCGAGGGGCAGTGTCCACCAGAGCCAAGGGCTCGAGTCCATATCCAAAACGGCATCGCCAACATGAGACGATATTTGTATTTCCATCAAGTGTATTTCCAAACTGGGCTGGGCTGGGCTGGGGCTAAATTTCAAGCTTGCTTTGCGTTTAGAGATGGTCCCTCTCTACCGGCCCATCCAACCCTAGAAACCATGGTTAATTTGTATTTTAGCATTGGGGCATTGGGCGTTAAGAGGCGTTCCTGGGGAGGAGACCGAAATGTACGATGACGAAATTTCACGTACCCCATCGACGACGAGCAACTCGCCGCAAACGTACTGACTCGCGCGACTGGCAAGAAACACACAAGGACCTGCAAAATCCTCAGGCCTGCCCCAACGACCGGCGGGGATTCGGACGGCGATCTGCTCGGAGCGGACGGGGTCGGCGAGGAGCGCGCGGTTCATGTCGGTGTCGATGTAGCCGGGGACGATCGCGTTGACATGAACGTTATGGGCTGACCACTCGTTTGAGAGGGCCTTGACGAGCTGGCCAACCCCGCCCTTTGCGCTCGCGTACGCGGGCACCGTCAGTCCGCCCTGGTAGGTCAGGAGCGAGGCGAGGAGGATGATCTTTCCCTCGCCGTGCGGGAGCATGTGTGCGCCTGCTGCGCGCGCGAGGAGGAATGCCGAGGTCAGGTTAACGGAGATGACCTGCAGACGTCATTGTCATTGTCATCAGACATGGTGCATGACACACGGTGCACGGCGCACCTCATCCCATGCCTCGTCGGTGAATTCGACAGCGGGCGCACGGCGCTGGATGCCGGCGGCATGAACGAGGATATGAATCCGCTCGCGGCCGGTGTCGCGTTTGAGAACGGCGAGTGCATTAGGGAAGAGGTTGTTGGTCTGCTCGCGGTCGGAGAGGTTGGCGTAGACGACAGAGACGGTCCCGCCGCGGGCGCGGATGGCGTCTCGAGTGGTCGTTGGGGCCTCGGTGTTGGCGTTGCGGAGAACGAGAACGAGGTGTGCACCAGCCTGAGAGAGGGCAAGGGCAATTGCTGCGCCGATACCTGTAATGCGAATGTCAATTAATTAATGTCCGCGGGTGGCGTTGCGATGGCGGACCTCGGGATGCGCCCGTGACGAGTGCAACCTGATTGGTGAGCGCAAAGAGGTCGAGGACGGGTAGCTGGGGGGTGAGGTGAGCAGCGGAAGGCATGATATGATGACAAGGAACAAGGAATATTAAATACTTATTGCGAGGCGGATGGCGTTGCGGTGGGGTAATTATAATTATCGGATCGGCGGCGGCGGTCGCAGTACCCGCTTGCTGCCGCGTGCGGAATGCTGCCGCGTGCGGGATACTGCCGTTGCCACCGCCGCTGCTACATATTGCGCGCGCCCGTCGGATGCGAACTCAGGCTCAGGGCCGAATGAGTGGATCAGCGAATCAGCGAATCAGCGAATCAGCGACCGAGCGACGAGCGACTAGCTTCTTGGCTTCCGAATCCGAATCCCGAATTTGAGCGACGACATGAACACCACCGGGAGTGCGGTCCGACCGCCCGGACAACAACATTCGGAGGCTGACGGGTGGGTTGATAGACTCGCCCAAGACCCTGCGTTCGATGGCACTCCTTCTCCGGGCCGAATCTCCGCTACTAGCTAATAAATATATAATGCACACGCCCCTCACTCCCCACTCGTTTTCCTCCCCATCTACCCCCTCATCCACCATCCACTACCCAACAACCTGCCCACCATGCCTGCCGCAATCCCTCTCTCCGCTGCCGCCGTCCTCCACGGCAAGCAAGACCTCCGCATCGACCATCGACCACAGCTCCTCCCATCCGCAGGCTATGCCCAGGTCCGCGTCATGGCCACCACCCTATGCGGTTCAGACTGTACGTTCGATCCTTCCTCCATCATCCCAATTCCCAATTCTTACCCCCCCCCGCCACCCAGTGCACTACTACTCGCACGGTGTAAACGGAACCTTTGCGCTCCAACACCCTATGTGTTTAGGCCATGAATCAGCTGGCGTTATCACTGCCCTGGGGCCTGACGCGCCCCCTCACCTCCAAATCAACACCCGCGTCGCCATCGAGTGTGGCATTCCTTGCAACCACGACTCCTGCGCACGTTGCCAGGAGGGAAGATACAACCTCTGCCCCCAGATGCGTTTCTGCTCCTCGGCAAAGTCCGCCCCTCATCTCGACGGAACCCTCCAGACATTCATGAACCACCCGTACAAGTGGCTGCACCCTCTGCCCCAGCGAATCACCTACGAGCAAGCCGCCCTCGCAGAGCCCCTAGGCGTCGTCATCCATGCATCCCGCCGCGCATCCTTTGCCCCCGGCTCCTCTGTCCTCGTCTTCGGCGCCGGCGCCGTTGGCCTCCTTGCCTGCGCACTCGCCCGCGCCCAAGGCGCCTCCCACGTTGTCTGTGTAGACGTCAACCAGGCCCGTCTCGAATTCGCCGTCCGAGCGGGCTTTGTCGACCACGTCTTCAACACGGCCCCCTCTGCCTCCACCTCCGCGTCTGCTACTGCGACCCCAAAAGCTCCATCTCGGTCTTCTTCCCATAAGCTCCCATTCCAGGACGACATGGACCGCGCCAAGTCAATCGCGGACCGCATCCTCGCTCATTCAGCCCTCGATGACAACGCGGACGGGTTTGACGTTGTATTCGAGTGCACTGGCGCCGAATCATGTATCCAGGCTGGGATCTACGTACGTCTTTTCTCTCTTTGTTCCCCCCCACGCCGATCCTACCTTCCTTTCCTACGCTTGACCCCCACCGGCCCGTGAATCTTCCCCCCACCCGTCCTTCTTCCTTTCCGAGCCACTCCACCCGATTCTCTTCCCCCCACGTGTCCGGCTGCCGCGATAAGCAAACTGACCCGTATATTTCCCTTTTTTCTCATCTCGTGCAGGCCGCACGTGCCGGTGGTAAAGTCATGCTCATTGGAATGGGGTCTTCAAACGTCGTCCTACCGCTTTCTGCCGCGGCCTGTCGCGAAGTCGACCTATTGGGGGTCTTCCGGTGAGTACATTACTTCCCTTCTTTCCCTCCCCATCTCCCGTCTTCTCGTTCCTCCAATCTTGAACCCACCGCCACCACCAACCCCGGTGGGGGTTCCTTCTCTACAGCATGGACCGCTGGATTCTGATATACCCTTTCCCCTTTCCCAGATATGCAACCACATACCCATCTGCGCTTGCCCTCCTCGAATCCGGAAAGCTTGATGGCATTGAGAGGATGATCACACACCGATTCCCGCTCACCGAGTCGCGCCGCGCGTTCGACCTCATGAAGACTGGCACCGACAAGCGGGGTGGGCTCGTCGTCAAGGTCTGCGTCGTTGGCCAGCAGGAGTAGGTCTCCATACCCCCTATTACGTCAAAAGACGGGAAGAAGAAGGAAGAAAAGGAGAGAAGCGGAAATCCCTAGCCAACGGCTTCTTGCGAGCGAGAAGAGTTTGCATCTGGGTTCCTAACCATACAATTCAATTGGACCTGTACACCATGATCACACGAGTTATAGATCCCCCTCACCGTCCCCCATCTCGCCTCTCGTCCCTCCCCTCCAATCATCTCGCCCCTCCTCCTTGGGTTCATCGCGTCGCCATTCGTTTGTTTTGCTCGGGCTTGGGTTTGGTACCTATTCGCGCTCTACTCTGTCACTCTGTTGTTCCGTCATCCCGTGTCTTGGTTCTTGCACCAGCAACGTCCCAACCTGCCTCAGTGTCTTGGTCTCTGGTGTCCGGTAGTGTCTGATAGTGTCTTGCAGCTCTCGTCTTTATTTTAAAAATGGTTTCGCTTCGCCGCATGAACGGGATTCCACCCTCTACGTTAGCTGGCTGCACTCATCCTGCTATGGCCATGGCCGGAGCTGGGGTTCCACTCCCGGCTGCAGGGTCAAGTTACCCCTTCTAACTGGTACAATTCAAACAATTTCACATTTGAAGGTATGCTCTTCTCGTTAGCATGGGAAGTGTGGCCGATTGAAATGACAAAGGTACAAAGTGGGAGTCCCCACACGTCAACACACACACAAGCATCTTGCAACTCGATGCTAGGTTACCTCCATAAGTACACCCTATTCGTCATCTCTGCCTCCGGATCGACCGGCGTAAGGCTGTACACCATGCGCGTGGTTGGTTCGTTGGATAGGGTGACACATACAAAGTCCATCCACGTGCAAATGGAACTGGAACTGGAACTGGACCAACCACCTTATTCCCCCTATGCCGCAGCACAAAGGTACAACGGCACAAAGAGGAGGAAAGGGCCAGACTTTTTAGATCCGACGGGACGAGCCTGCTTAGCCGTAGCCGTTTTAAATCTAAAACGCTTGATTCGTTACCCGCACGGAGATCGGGGGGATGTGGGAAGTGGGGTGGGGAGAGTTGGGGGGGGGAAGTGGGAATGGGAGAAAAGAAAACGTAAAACGTAAAATGCAAAACGTAAAAAGGGCAGATGATGATTGAACTGAACAACTCACTCGGAATATTGAATAGTGAGTAATTGGCGACCCTGTGGGCGCCGATAGATCGATAGATCCGCGATTGCCCACGTTCCTTTTCAGATAGGCTTAGGCTTATGGGTTCCTATCGACGAATGACCTTGGTTGGTGGTGGGGGGGCCGGGGGTGGGAAAGTCAAATAGGTAGAGGGACAGTT
>Ga0307513_10002050_pt1 | contig 28342 bp, 28 predicted proteins | sample 15_EM_MG_FD_202174 | JGI IMG/M metagenome (GOLD analysis project Ga0307513, IMG submission 202174) | Populus trichocarpa ectomycorrhiza microbial communities from riparian zone in the Pacific Northwest, United States - 15_EM | ecosystem: Host-associated > Plants > Roots > Unclassified | place... | reverse complement strand
GCTGGTTTGTCTACGATTGAGTGAACTCGTGATTTTTAGGTATTTGTAATTTGAGGGGAGCGAGGGGTCGATTCGTTTCGTTCGTCGGTATCTTGGGGATTCTATCCACCACCATTTGCAATCGATTTTGATTTCTTCTTGGATCATTTGCTTGATTGCTGATATACTGATGGGTAGTCGTTAAGCGCGTATCTTGCATTTGGATATCGTGGATCGCAGGTAGCGTCTTGTATGTCCAGGTTGTTGTAACTATTGATTGTTACACCGATGCCTCCCTGGTCCTCAGTTTAGTGTCTGCAACCCTGTTACCAGTGTAGTTCGTTCGCTGGGTCTCCAGACACAAAGAGCAAATGTTTAGGAGTTTCGATCGACCCAAACGAGGTTGTAACCATCCCCAGCCGTACTCACCAACTTCTGTGGCTTTGTATTTACAGGTAGTTCCATATCTCTTTAGCAATCAAATGTTCGACGTGCTAAAATACGAGAATAACGTCAATAGTGATAGCATGTGTTGCCCACGTCTACTTTTTTCATTCATTCTCATGCGCTGAGGTGAAAGAGAAGTCGATATGCCGGATTCGATCACCCCCGCGCGCACTATGAATACGGGCTTTAATTTCAGTTACATAAACCTCAAAGGAGTCATAGCACCAGTGTTATCGACGTTTCTTGGTCGACTCAAACTAGGTGCGTGCACTGTATCGATATACCATGCGTCTTATTGTCTCGTTTGCTGGTGAAACTCGTGAAAATGTCCTAGCATGCAATGATACGTGATTCGAGTAATGTTAGAAATTAACGACGGTATGAATAACCCGACTACTGTAGAGCTTCAATATCTGAAGGGCGGTAATACACCAACTACAACACACAGTCCAGAGGAAGAAAGACTAGGGTTGTGTGATGTGGAAAATCTGGGTCCAAGAGGTCCCATAGGCAAAATCTTCAAAATCAAGAGACACTGACCGAACATGAGATGTGGGAGGGATTGTCAGAAGAGCATGTGAATACAAGCCGACACGATAGGCTGGGTGTACCCAATATAATAGGCGCCCTTTCAGGTCATGGACCCAACCATCTGCGTCTGGCAATGCATAAAATGAGATTGTATTGGGTTAGAGGGGGTAGGATAGTGGATAGAAACACGTCGAAATGCGTCCCACACATAAATGGTGCGGTATTTATATCCAGAGGCAATGCGCTGCCCATCAGGAGAGCAGGCAACGGAGAACACGGGCCCAGCATGCCCCTCCAAAGGTCTGCCAACTGCAGCACCAGTCTCAGCATCCCAGATTCGAATGATCTGGTCATGAGATCCGGATATGATGTGCCGCCCATCAGGAGAGTAAGCAATGGACGACACGGGCCCAGTATGCCCCTTTAAAGGTCCGCCAACTGCAGCACCAGTCTGAGAATCCCAGATTCGAATGGTCTTGTCATCAGATCCGGAGATGATGTGCTGCCCATCAGGAGAGCAAGCAACGGACCGCACCCAGTCAGTGTGTGCCATTAGGGGCTTGCTGACTGCAGCACCAGTGTCAGCATTCCAGATTCGAATGGTATTGTCACTGGATCCGGAGATGATGTGCTTCCCATCAGGAGAGTAAGCAACGGAGAACACGGGCCCAATATGCCCCTTTAAAGGTTCGCCAACTGCAGCACCAGTCTCAGCATCCCAGATTTGAATGGTCTTGTCAGCAGATCCGGATATAATGTGCTGCCCATCAGGACAGTAAGCAACGGACTGCACCCAGTCAGTGTGTCCCACTAGGGGCTTGCTGACTGCAGCACCAGTGTCAGCATCCCAGATTAGAATGGTCTTGTCATCAGATCCGGATATGATGTGCTGCCCATCAGGAGAGAAAGCAACGGACAACACGGACCCAGTATGCCGCTCTAAAGGTTCGCCAATTGCAGCACCAGTCGCAGCATCCCAGATTTGAATGGTCTTATCAAAAGATCCGGAGATGATGTATTGCCCATCAGGAGAGTAAGCAACGGACAACACCCAGTCACTGTGCCCCACTAGGCGCTTGCTGACTACAGCACCAGTCTCAGCATCCCAGATTCGAATGGTATCGTCACGAGATCCGGACATGATGTGCTGCCCATCAGGAGAGTAAACAACAGACAACCCGGGCCTAGTATGCCCCTCTAAAGGTTTGCCAACTGCGGCACCAGTGCCAGCATCCCAGATTCGAATGGTCTTGTCAGCGGATCCGGATATGATGTACTGCCCATCAGGAGAGTAAGCAACGAACAACACGGGCCCAGTATGCCGCTCTAAAGGTTTGCCAATTGCAGCACCAGTCTCAGCACCCCAGATTCGAATGGTCTTGTCACTGGATCCGGAGATGATGTGCTGCGCATCAGGAGAGTAAGCAACGGAGAACACGGACTCAGTATGCCCCTCTAAAGGTTTGCCAACTGCAGCACCAGTGTCAGCATTCCAGATTCGAATGGTCTTGTCATGAGATCCGGAGATGATGTGCTGCCCGTCAGGAGAGTAAGCAATGGACGACACGGGCCTAGTATGCCCCTTTAAAGGTTCGCCAACCGCAGCACCAGTCCCAGCATCCCAGATTCGAATGGTCTTGTCATCAGATCCGGATATGATGTGCTGCCCATCAGGAGAGTAAGCAACGGAGAACACGGGCCCAGTATGCCGCTTTAAAGGTTCGCCAATTGCAGCACTAGTCTCAGCATCCCAGATTCGAATGGTATCGTCAAGAGATCCGGAGATGATGTATTGCCCCTCAGGAGAGTAAGCAACGGACAACACCCAGTCAGTGTGTCCCACTAGGGACTTGCCGACTGCAGCACCAGTGGCAGCATTCCAGATTCGAATGGTATTGTCACTGGATCCGGAGATGATGTGCTTCCCATCAGGAGAGTAAGCAACGGAGAACACGGACCCAGCATGCCCCTTTAAAGGTTTGCCAACTGCAGCACCAGTCTCGGCCTCCCAGATTCGAATAGTCTTGTCACTGGATCCGGAGATGATGTGCTTCCCATCAGGAGAGTAAGCAACGGACCACACGCGCCCAGTATGCCGCTCAAAAAGTTTGCTAACTGCAGCACCAGTCTCAGCATCCCAGATTCGAATGGTCTTGTCAGCAGATCCGGATATAATGTGTTGCCCATCAGGAGAGTAAGCAACGGACCGCATCCAGTCAGTGTGTCCCACTAGGGGCTTGCTGACTGCAGCACCAGTGTCAGCATCCCAGATTAGAATGGTCTTGTCATCAGATCCGGAGGTGATGTGCTGTCCATCAGGGGAGTAAGCAATGGACGACACGGGCCCAGTATGCCCCTTTAAAGGTGCGCCAGCTGCAGCACCAGTCTCGGCATCCCAGATTCGAATGGTCTTGTCAAGAGATCCGGAGGTGATGTGTTGCCCAGCAGGAGAGTAAGCAACGGACAACACCCAGTCAGTGTGTCCCACTAGGGGCTTGCTGACTGCAGCACCAGTCTCAGCATCCCAGATTCGAATGGTCTTGTCACCAGATCCGGACATGATGTGCTTCCCATCAGGAGAGTAAGCAACAGACAACACGGGCCTAGTATGCCCCTCTAAAGGTTTGCCAACTGCGGCACCAGTGCCAGCATCCCAGATTCGAATGGTCTTGTCAGCAGATCCGGATATGATGTACTGCCCATCAGGAGAGTAAGCAACGGACAACACAGACCCAGCGTGGCCCTCTAAAGGTTTGCCAACTGCAGCACCAATGTCAGCATCCCAGATTCGAATGGTCTTGTCACTGGATCCGGAGATGATGTACCGCCCATCAGGAGAGTAAGCAACGGACTGCACACTCTCGGTATGCCCCTGTAGAGCCTTACTGGCTACAGCACCGGTCTCGGCATCCCAGATTCGAATGGTCTTGTCATCGGACCCAGTGACAATGTGGCTTCCATGGGGGGAATAATAAATGCAGTTGATACGGTCAGTGTGTCCAATCCATTTCAAAAATGCCGGCGCTGGCCATGACACCAATTTCCTGCTTTGCATTTTGAAGCCTTTAGTGAACTTTGTGCTGAATATCTCTAGTAATGGTGACTCTGCTGGTAAGAACGGTCGCGTTGAAATATAAGTGTGTGGGGCGCTGATAGAGATGGGGCGGTGGAAGGTAATCATGAAACGACAAATGTCCTGAATTCTCCCGAGGAGGGTCGAGTCGGTGTTCTACAGCGAATTAGATTCATCTTGGGATCCAGGCTAATACAAGAACTGACCTTAACCAATGATATCACTCCTCGAAGACTTGGAGCACCAGTCGAGACCATTCCCATAACGCTCAATACTTCAATCCAAAATAGCGGGTATAATCCTTCAAAGAATTCCTTCAAGCTTCCCAATATGGTATCGTGCTGAACCTTGTCGGGAGTAGAGCGAAGATGGATTGACCAATACAGAGAACTATACTGCAGAGGGTCTGAAATGTTCTGTTCAATTCGCGATGGGAGGTCTTTAATGTCGGTATTGGTGAGCCGGGAATCCTCTAGGTTGCAGATATTGAAATGGAGTTGCTTAACCATCGTTCGGAGACAAGCAATGCCCTGCTGTACGTGTGCGGCTCGGAGATCCGCTTGATAATCGCAGCGATTGCTGGCAAGGAATTCGGAAATTGACAGATGTCGGACACGAATTGCTCCATTGGCGCCTTCGTCCCGATATAGCAAGGATCTGAGATCACCCGCCCACTTTTCAACGAAATCCGATCTCACCCCTGCCAGCTCTGCTATCGGCTCTTTGCGTAGTGGACGGCACTGGGCCGTTGTAATTACTGCAATCATCCGCCAAAACCCGGGAGTCTTTCTGTGCGCTTCCAGGATACTGAAGTAGAGTCTGTACAGAGGTTCCAAGCCAACACTGGCTGAGCCTTGCAAGGCTTCCTTCAAGGACTCTTCTGGGTTCTCGCATTTCTCAAGGGCAAGAACAAGAGTTTTGATGAAGATGAAAAGACCGTTCGCCCGCAAAATAACTCTGTTAAAGAGTGATTCTTCTGGCCAAGGAGTGGGGAGAAACCGTGTTGAGGCCACCAAATTTAACTGGCGTTGGGCAAAGGTTCGCAAATCAGCAGTGGCTTCTTTATCTGTATCCAAATCATATTTTGCTGCGGTACCCAAAGAACGGATAATATCGACTTCGGGTCTGCTGGTGATGATAATCTTGAGCCACGAAGCTAGTGCGGCCGCGTCGATCAGAACCTTCAGGATGTTTGCACGACTCTGAGGATTCCCACACTCATCGAGTGCGTCAATGACAACAACGTATGTATCTGGATTCGAGTGGCAAGGTATGGATCGAATGAACTCAAGGAAGAGAGTACCCTGCATTGACTGTGGGGCTATGTGTTGGTTTTTATAAAGATGTTCCGTTACAATCCACCGAAAAAAGGGGGAGGTTTGGGCAAGTTGGTGGATGAGAGTCGGGAGGATATTTCTGGGCTCGCTCGAATTCGTGTCATCTCTCCGACAGAAAAAAACTCCAGTAAATTGCTTTCGTTGATCAAGTTTTTCACAGATAGAATGAGCCAATGATGTTTTGCCGATTCCGGGGAAGCCGTAGATCCAGTATGGAGTGCTCTGGAGGACATCCTCCTGCCCAGGTCCATTGGTTACCCAAGCGACAATTCGATCAAGGATGGATCCCCGCGTGCCTTCCATACAGCAGAGCGTACGGTCGTAGCTGTTCTCGACAGGTTTAAGTCGCCCGTTAAGCCAAAGGTCTTGCTGCACTAGCTCTACACGAAACGATTGAGATAGGGCTATCGCCATGGGAGAACAATTTGTGCTTACTAGTCCCGTTGGCTAGACGTAGAGCTACAACATTCACTGCGCGGTCGAAGTCTTCAATGACCTCGGGCAGCTCTTTGTCCGTTTCTTCAATCTTCTCCGGGTGGACCAGCCCACCCAACGTCCTCTCTGCGATCATCAGTAACTGCATAATCCAGACCAGGCGAGTGCCTACCAAAACGCCCACGTCGGACATAGTCACACGAAAATTTCGCGACCCTTTGCATGACGTTGAACAGGCTTGGGATGGTCTTCTCCAAGATTCCAGTCTCTTCATAGACAATTTCATCTCCGACCTTGTCTGCAAAAATTGAAATGCGCTGCAAAAGGCCCGCCGGCGTCTGGTCATATTTGGTTTGTTCCTGCAGGAGCTAAACAGTCGGGCGTTACCTCTGCTTCGATACGCTAATAGTGAGCACGAACCTCAAACGTGGCGTTGGCAACACTCAACGCAGCCCTCGCGATGTCGTTCAACTAAAAGGTGTCAACGCCTTGCAGGTTCCATATGGGAGGACTGACCTCTGTGAATGCAGCCCCGAATTTAAAGGCCTTCTCTGTTGATTCCTTCACCAGTGGGGAGTAATCCTTTAACAATACCTCGAGTTTATGGAGCGATGAGCGCAGAGATTCCGCCTATGTGAACATTATTGGCTGGCTGGAATGGGCGGTTGCAAAGAGACGAACGGTAGCTCCCGCAGAGAATCGTAATTCTAGAGAGAAACGATGCTTTCCAACAGCGACGACCTCTGCGCTTCTCTATCAGATATGAGTGAACTGGCTCGGATCACGACTCACTTTGTAATGCGAGCTCGTGCACTTTGGAGGTCCAATAATCATCGTAAAGTTCACGAAGGTCGATCTCTTTGCTAGCCTGTTCCTTCGTTGCCCACGGTTGATGTCCGCCCTTGCGCTTCATTTGGATCTTCACGCGCATCTGGGATGTCGGAGAAACGTCTCTACACACGAACAGGCTTCAGGGATCGCATGCAATGAGCAAACAAGTGACATACGGGCGTTGTACCAGTGCCCAAGTCTGGTTGTCTTTCCTCTGTAATCCCCTCTCCTCATTTTCCACAAATAACCTCAGGGTAAGCTTGTGTTTTGGAATGTCTTGCAGTGTAATTTCTGTGTGTTGCCCGAAATCAGTGGTACGCCCTGAATTGAAGTGCAGCGCCGCACGGTCTAGAGACAGGCTTGGGGTATTATCAGCCAGGATACCGCGCTAGCCACCAAGGGTGCTCACAGGTTCTCTTTCTTGAATTGCTGAGTCGCCATGCTTGGTCACTTGCGGAGATTGAGAGGTCCAAGTAAGAGAGGGACGAACCGCGTGCCCCGCCAATGACATCGACAGCTGTCAAGTCAGATGGGCACTGCATAGAGAGCATGTGGGTGTGCATCTCCGTACAAGAACGTACAGGCGTAGACCGGGAAGTAGGTTAGCGGGCCCGAAGGGCATGCCAAGCAATTGTTCAGATTTAAAGGTAAACACGGAACGGTTCGTCTAATAAACTGACGGTCTCGTGCAGTACAGGCTCCTCCGCAACAAAGCCCAAAGAAAAGGCAAAGTCCGTCGAGTAATGGACTCGCCTCGGCAGCTGCAATGAGTGACAGAGTGCATCCCACCTAATTCAGCGAACCCGACTAAGTGTTCTTTTGTGGGATCTCCTCTTCGATCACCTCGTGCGAATCGGAGGTCGGAGGGCCGAGGGCGTCCACCAAACTCACATTTTTGCATGGTTAGTATTCTATAACTGTTGGGGAGTATGGGGGTATGACGCGTTAACATTTCTTATCCCGCATGTGATTGCCCGGGCGGTGACGAAATCGCCATGTACTTTATTATCTCTAGAGCGGACGATAAGCTGAGAGGAAACCTTCACGGTTCATCCCTAGGGGAGCGCAGCGGTATTGGAAGGAAGGGGAACGCAATGTGGGTCGCGACGACTATCGTCCAAAGGTTGACAATGGAAAAGTAAAGAAAACCTTAGAGGTGGATTAGAGCTGGCGGACGATGTGAGAGAAGGTGGACGCGAATGAATCATCTGCTTGACTTCCTTTAAGTCTCGATGCAGAATCAATAAGAACATTACCGTCCGACAGCCCCCGACAAGGTTGCTTCACTCTCAAGCATGCCAACCGCGAACGAAGTCAACCTATATATATGCCCCTCAAGGTTCTTGACTGGTGGAGAGAGGAAACCATGTAGGAATACCTAAGGCAACGTTCGAGAAGAGGGGAAATTGAAGTAGGCGAAGGTGAGGAACGAATCAAGGGCACAAGCTTCTCAGACGAAGTAGATCCCGACATACACAGTTTGTATACTTCTCCAGAGGCCGCCATAGTGGAGAAAGCGGGCTGGCGCCGCATTGGTGCCCGAGGACGCGGAAAGGACCACCAGTGCTACAGCAGTATCGCCTCAGTCGAGCTCACCCTCCGCTCAGCTCGGCCCGGTCGTTGATCCCATTACCGGGTCATGTAGATGTAGAAGAGCGGGATCTTATTGCCGAGTCTTTGAGTACTCATGTATATATAGCTACGGCTGTGGCTACGAATACAAGGGTGGTTTTTGCACAGTATCTGTTTCTTGCCCAAATTGAATAATGCCTCACAACAACCTCTCGTTCTTGTCCCCATGACAAAGGTTTGGCAGAGGGAGAGCAGTGTTAATCTCGTAAATGAGAACCGTCTTGGTATTGAAGAAGTTGTATGACTGGCAAGGTGACCAATACAGTCGACCGGCCGGCCAGACCCGAGGCCGTCGGGAAATTGATGCCGATGCGAAGGGTGCCGAACGGCAGGTCCGCCGATTTTCGCGGGCGGTCCTTGAAGTTGCTAGGCAAGTCTGGCGGTCATGAAGCAGCATAAACTAAGTCCACGTAGTGAGGAGGGCCCTGAAGCATTTTTCTATTGTAGGCCAAGAGAGGATGGAGGGTCAATAATGGGCCTCTCAGTAACTGGCAAGTCACGTAGCGTTCATTCTCGGCATTTATTCTTGGATGGGAGTTTCGGTGCCGTCACTGGTCGGCACGCGGCGATCTGATCTGATTTGATATCCCCTGACTGACTGATCTAGCCACAGATTACAAACCACAACCCATCATCGAGTACCTGGTGTATATATATTTAAACCCTTCCTCTTGGCTACGTTTACTGCACTTTTCCCCCCCTTAATAATGCCAGCACTAGATCAGTACGACCCCGCTCATTCCGCTGGTTCCTCGACTCGCGTGTCCGCCGAAGGCATCCAAGCAACCTCCCCGCCACTAGTACTTCATCCTCGAACTCCCCACTTTGTCCCCTATTTCGCTCGACACCCTTCAGACGTCGAGAACCACAAACAAGTCGCATCACACAAGGCACCTAGTGTATCCGAATCAGAAAGAGAGCGAATTGAGCGTGAGGATGCTGTCTCTGCTGTTTCCCCTAGGGGCGAAGTGGCCAGGAGTCCACTAGAGGAGGTTTTTATCGAGAAGGAGAAGGAGGACCCATTCCTTGTGGTTTGGGACGAAAACGACAAGGCTAACCCGAAGGTAACAACCCCTCTTCCTGACTAGATTGATTTGATCTGACCACACCGCCCAGACCTGGTCAAAGGCATACCGGTGGTTCCTGTAAGGCGATTCCTCGACCATCTGGATCTTGACTCTGACCGTTTCGTCGATAGCACATTTGCTTCTTCCCTCCTCATCCTCAACGCCTCGTTTGCCTCATCCGCACCGTCTGGGGTGGCATTACCTATCGCCGTCGAGTTTGGTCTCTCTCAAATAGAAACTACCTTAGCCATCTCTCTCTTCATCAGTGAGCCGTCCCATTCGTTCGTTCGTTCCTCGACCGCATCATTGACGCATCGTCAACAGCTGGTTATTGCGTCGGTCCTCTTGCATGGGGTCCACTGTCAGAGCAATATGGTCGCCGTCCGATGTTCATAATTGCTTTCTTCTTCTACACCATCCTCCAAGTCGCATGTGCTGTAGCACCAAACGGCGTGGCGCTCCTTGTCCTCCGGTTTCTCAGTGGATGCTTTGCCGCATGTCCCCTGACAAACTCCGGGGCGATCCTGGCAGACATGTACGTTTCCTTGGCTCCCTCCTTTGCTTCGCTCATACGTCTGGCTTCTTGTTGTAGATGGGATAACGACACCCGTGGAACGGCCATGTCAATCTTCGTTATATCTCCGTTTGCAGGCCCAGCGCTCGGTCCAATCGTAGGTGGATACGTCGAAGTGGCAGGGATATCGTGGCGCTGGGTCTTCTGGATCCTTGCTATATTTTCCGGCCTCTGCTTCGTCCTTGCTGTCTTTTTTATCCCCGAGACGTACGCACCGGTTCTCTTGGTCAAGAAGGCGCAGGCGATCCGAAAGGAAACCGGCGATGAGCGGTTCACCGCGGCACTCGAAATGCAGAACACACATTGGAGGGTTAGGCTTCAAACAGTGCTGGGACGACCGTTCAAGGTTATGTTCCTCGAACCTCTGTTGCTGGTGCTTTCTCTCTATATGAGCGTGAGTTCGTTTGGTCTTTTGCAGGACATGTTGCTGAAAACATCGCCGTAGTATGTATATGGAATTCTCTACCTCCTTTTTACCGCCTACCCTGTCATCTTCATTAAAGGGCACGGGTTGAACCAAGGAGAGAACGGGCTCACTTTCCTTCCTATATTTATAGGTGGCATATGTGGCGTCATCTTTGTACGTGGTTCTTTATTTCAGCCGCCCGACTCCTGAGTGCTGATGGCAGCCTCCGATTATAGTATATCGTTTGGTTCGCTCCGCAGTACAAAAAGGAGTGCGAGAAGTACGCGCCATTCCCACCTCCGCCTGAGACTCGCCTTTCGATGAGCCTATATGGAGGTCCCCTCTTCATTGCTGGAATTTTCTGGCTCGGATGGACAAGTTACCCTTCGATCAGTGTTTGGGCACCTTTGATGGCTGGGTTCCCGATCGGTGTTTCGATCATATTCCTCTTCGTGTGTTTATTTCTCTCCAGTTCAGCCGCCCTAGTTATTGACGAGCTTTCGTTCCGCAGCTGTCGCTCTCGAATTACATGATCGACGCATATTTGGTGGTTGCTGCCAGCGTGCTTGCTTCATCTACTGTTATCCGCAGTTTGTTTGGAGCTGGGTTTCCAGTAAGTGGAGCCCCGGTTCTTGAACTGGCAGATTACTGACACGCTTCTGCTCGTAGCTTTTTGGCAACCAGATGTATACGGCATTGAACCCTCGAATCGCCTCGACTGTCCTTGGGGCTGCCGCCCTCATCGTGGTCCCAGTTCCCTTCCTCCTGATTAAATGGGGTCCCGCTCTGCGCAAGAAGAGTCGATACGCCATGGATCAACCACGTCCTATGCATGGACCTCGCGACGATCAGGCGACCAAGGACATCGAACGAGGGAAAGGGCCATCGGAGACTGCGAAGGGAGAGACAAGCGAACAGGCGAAGAATACTATTAAGACTTGAAGATACCACGGACTCTAGACGGTACCATATATTATCGCGACTATAGAAGGCTTGTAATAGTGATGAGGGTGTTGGGGTATGCCTGTCACGACGGTCAACTTGCATCGATGTATAACACAAGGCTGGAACAGGACGTGCAGTGTATACTATTCACGAAATTAGTTTCTTTCTCGGAATCTGATATCCATGGATATTACTTTATGCGCCAACTCGCAGTAACCCACGAGGGGGTTGCGCAGCCGCAATGGAAGCTGGAAGCGCAGGCTCGGCGACTGCGGGCAGGAGATTTGGCACCGCCGGAAGTCGGAAGCAAGGGGAAGAAAGGGGGAAGCAAGGGGTAGATCGGAAGCAAATCGGTTTCTACAAAGACGCGGAAGCGCGAATGAATGAAACTCGAGGGACTAAGGGTGACCTAGAAGTGACTTGAGCCTTACCACTTCGTTCCCTCCCTCGGTCAACGTACCCCTCCACTCATTCGGTTTTTAAGTAACCCATCCGGTCCTTTACTCTAACGCTAAGGCCATCACCGCCCTCCCCCTTCTTCCCGCCGTTGAGCTTGCCGTTGCTACCGACCTTGAGCGTCTTGATCAAAGAAAGAAACGACTCTGCAACACGGTGAAGAATAGACTCCAGCTCAAGTATACTCACTATGTTCTTCTCTGTGTCGATTGTGGTCTCTCTCCTCGCGTCCTCGGCGGTTGCCCTCACCACTCCGCACGGTCATAACGCCCGCGACATGGCCCTGCCAGCACGTCACCACCACATTGCCCGTCAAGTCAACGGCCATCCTATTTCCCGCCGTTCGGCTCGCAGAAAACGGTGCCTTGAGAGGAATCCCCTCACCTCTGCGGCGTCCTCTTCCTACTCACCTGCGGCGGTTCCTACGACTAGTACCGAGGTTGTCGAAGTTCCTGTTAATATTGCCCCCGGGCCTGCCCCGCATACAACCACTCCGGCCCCAGTCGAACCGACCACCACCGCAGCCCCTTACACCCCGCCTCAGCCCACCACCTCCTCCGCCCCCGCCTCACCCCAACCCGCCAGCAGTGGCGAAACCCATTCTGGCGATGGCACCTTCTTCGATGTCGGATTAGTACGTACCTTCCCTCTTCGGCAACGGGAAATCCGTAGACGCTAATGCCAGGTTTGTTGTTAGGGTGCCTGTGGTCATACTAGCGTCAATACTGACTACATGGTTGCAATTGGATGGGAGTTGTTCGACTCGTTTGCGACCGGGGATTCCGTCAATAATCCTAACCATAACCCGGTCTGCGGCAGGCAGATCCGCGCTTCTTGTGAGTCCTCGACATCTCTACAACATATCACCCGGTTTCTAATTGTCCTACGTTTACGTCTAGATGGCGGAAAGTCTGTTACCGTTGTTGTCCTCGATCGCTGCGGTGGATGCAAGCCTTACGAGTGAGCATATTACATGTTCAGGCATTCTTTCTGTACTCACGACTCTCTTCTCAGTCTTGATTTCTCCCCATCCGCCTTCGACCAACTTGCCGACCGGTCCCTTGGACGCTTGAAGAACGTTGAATGGCAGTTCGTCTGAATGCCATGTCCGACGGCTATTCGACGTCTTTCCCCCTTATACGATCGGTCCCCCCTGGCAATGAGGCATCTACCTTATCCCTCTTCCCAAATTACCGAGCTCTATCTCCACCAACCTGTCTCTATAGAACGTTTACTCTACCGCATCGGCGCCCTTGAAGGGCCTCGGCAAGCCGATTATAGACGGTTACGAGTAGCAGTGCATTACATTGCCTTTCTCTAATCGTGTTCTGTGAATACTCGCATCCAATCGTTTCCGTCGAGCGTTTCTACCTTGAAGGCTGACACGCCTCGTCGATCTGCTCCCTGTGTTGATTGATCGTAGTAGATTCTCGAAATCAAGGGAGTTTGATGAATACGTGGAATGACAGTGACATGTGAGAGGCCTCAGCAAAGATTAAAGTGCGTCAAGCGAAAAAAATGTTCTCGACAAATTGGCTTCCCCCTGTGAAATCTATCTCTTTTGTTTCTAAATCGTACACCGTTCCCGTTCGCCGATTCCGACTCCGCATTTTGAGCAATTTTCTAACTCACCGCCTTACCCGCGGGCGGGAGTGCAATGACGCGACGTCGGCACGGGCGATGGGCGGCTTGAATTTTGGGACATATGACCTCATCATGGGCATGAGGCCCCAAAGATGAATCGTCATTTGATCCCGGGTCAACGCGCCCTCCTACATAACCTGGTCCCAGTATTACAGGAGTTCAAGCTCATCCACATCCTCCCTCTCATCTACATCACCGAATAACGATCCACACACTCGAAGAGACTATGTCTGAATACCAAGTCGGCGACAAGGTTGAATGTGTGTGCCCCTCAGTTCTCTGTTCGACAGAAACTCATGTTACTCTTTTCTTCAGACTACGCAATTGGGGGTGCAGGCGGCGGAAATAAAAACTCAAGCACAACCGGCGTCATCGAAGAGAGTTCGTTCACACTATCTATCCCTTCCATCATCAGATTGACTAGCTGACACGTGATTTTTTCATATCTAGTTCTGACCGAGACGTCCCAAGCTGGCACGAACGGTGTGGTACCTCCACCTTCGGGCCGAGCCTCGAGCCTGACATAACACCTAGGTTCGACAGTCAAGGCTAGTGACGATGAGCCTCGTTTCGTCATTAGTACGTACCTTGCCCAGAGATTCATTCCCCCTTCCCGCTGAATTCTGCCTTTGGGTTTTTGTAGAGAACGACAACACCGGCAAGGTGCGCTTCTCGTGCTCATTCACCCCACTCATATGGAGGTTGATACTGACTAGCCATTTGCTCAGTCGACTGCATACAAGCAAGTGAACCTTGTCCGCAAGGTTAACAGCAGGGACTGAACAGTTTACCGCGTTTTATCGAGCCCTTCTTGTATTATCATATGAATGTACCTCAAATGACACTGAATATGAGTATCGAAGTGTACCATATGTAGGCCCTGTAGGTGTAAACAATCTGCCCCTCGGCCGGTGAGACGCCATTACTAGAGACAGAAACCCTGAAGGCACGGAGTACTGCGTACGCAGCTCGCTATTGCTAACAGAAAGAACGGTATGGTCACAACCTACATCAGCCAACGATGGTAATATTGCAGAGGATGCGATGCACTAGTGAATACACGTTAACGCGACGCCCGATGCTTAGATGAATAATGCGCCAATTTGATTCTGCTCAAGCACCACTACCTCCTGGCGGCGGTTGCGCGTCTCCACCGAATAGCGCGAGGAGCTGGGACGCATGAGGGACGACTCTGCGGGGAGGTGCTTGGGTCTGGGACTGTGGGATGAGCAAATGCGTATGACCCTGTGAGACAGGTAAAGAGTTGGGGTTCGGTGGGTTGACATGAGATGCGCGAGGAGTACGATCGAGAAATGTTTCAAGCAATGCTGGATTTGGAGTGGGCGGACCAAGGTTATTGCTCCCCAGAGGCGGAGCCGAGTGAGGGTGCGGTGGCGGGGGAAACTGTGCATGCAACATCTGAGGCGGCAGTTGGAAGCCATTCATATTGTGTGGCGGTAGATGATGCAGCGGGCCTGGTGGGCCATGAGGCGGGGGAAGATATGGGGGTTGAAGTCCGTCTTGGAAGGGGAGAGAGGGCCGTCGGATTGTGAAATTGGTATCTGTTGCGCTGTTTGGTGCCGATCCGTTGTTATAGGGGGGTATGGCGTTGACGGGAATCGGACGCTGAATTGGTGGGAAAGGTCCACCTGGGTGACTACTCAGAGGAATTGGCGGAGGAGGTTGGGGTTGCATGATGGGCATGTTTAGACGCGGTCCGTTCATTGGTATCTGACCAGGAGGGCCGAAGCGAGGATCGTTGAATGTAGCAGGGCGTGACTGGGGAGCAGCATGTTGTGGAGGTACCACTGGAGGGTGTGGAGTCACGTTTGAAAATGTTGAACGCATTTGAAATGGAGAGGGAACAGCGGAGCGGTGCTGGGACGACGGAGTGCTGCGCGATTGATCATTAGCAATAGAATCTAGAAGTAGCTTGGCACGCGCGGCGGTATCTTCCTTTCCTGGAGCACTGGCTGGAGATGGAGCACTTGGAATCCCGAACGGGGCAGAAGTGGAGGAACCAGGTCGAGGAGGATGCTCGCTGCTTCGCCTGAGCATCTGCAGCGGGTTGAGTTGGGGCTGCGGCTGGGTGACCTGAGAGCCTCGAGTAGGCGATGGCAAGGTTCCTGCTTCGGGAGGTCTGGATGTTGCTTGTCGAGAACTACTGTTGCATACATGAGGATCCCCTTGACTTCTCGATCCGGATGCAATACTCTGAGTAGATACAGAGGACAAAATAGCTGGAGATGGTGCCACGTTGGGGACACTATCACGCTCCCACCCGGCCATGTTCCAGCGCATACTCTGCCTCTCGCCAGAGGTGCTGGGGATCGACATATTTAGTTGCATCACCGGTTCGACAGAACTCGTTTGAGTGTGGATAGCGACCATCCTTACAGGCTCTTCGTTGTCTATTGCGTCTACCTCGGCGTCTGACAGCAGCCGTGCGTCAATACCATGATCTGTGTTCTCGGCTTCCTCGTCTTCTGTCTCCATTTCTGTTTCTGAGGATTCATGTACGATGGTCTTCGCTTCAGCCAAATTGATCACCTTGTCATGTGCTTGAACGACATGTGATTCGACAGCGACTACGGGCTTCTTCTTGTTACGCTTGCCCTTCTTTGCTGGCACCGAGTTGATACCTCCGACGGCCACAGACTCGTAAGCCTGTAGTTGGAGTTCTCGACGCTTCCGACCAACCCACCCACGCAGGTCCCTGTGATGCAGTGAGTGACGCTGAGGGTGCATGCGGTGAGCGACTGACCTCATAAATGGAGTAATATGGAAGAATTTGTTGCCGATGGGTTTACTCTTGGGAAACCAGCCTGGTAGGTCGGCGAGTCGGAACCATTCGATGCGCTGGAATTGGGAATCAGACCACGTCTTCGTGAATATGTGGTGTATGTACGCTAATCTCTTTCCTAGTCCTTGTCACGAACGAGGTATCTTCTGGCACGGGCCAAACGATGTATAACTGGATGGCCTGACTATGGTGTGTAAATGATACATAGTCATTATCATTGATGAGCTCTCGAATGTCGAAACCCGTCTCTTCATAGACCTAGGCACAATCAATGGAAACTCGATGAAAAGGGTAATAAAATCGCCTACCTCTCGAATGGCGCACTGACGCTCGCTCTCTGTCTGATTGATCTTGCCTTTTGGGAAACCCCAGCCCGCCGACCCCTTCCAACCCTTCACCAGGACTGCCTGCATCACGAGGTGAGCGTCGCACGTCGCCTGAATCAGACGAGTCGTACCTTGTCAAGATCCCGATTGAGGAGAATGGCGCCGCATACTGGAACGAATTGCTTATACTCCATGAAATGGTCAAAAGCCTTCTCATGGAACGCATGCCAATCCTTCAATAGCGGGACAGCCTTCCATAGAAGGGAGTAGAATTTTTTCAAAGTGCACGATGGGAAGTCTGTGTTCTGCTCTCTGACGAAGTCCTCGTAGTACCAATGGCTGCGGGCGGAGAAATGAGGCAGGCTCTTGACGGGTGTCTGGTAGAGAGACGCACCAGGCCTCGACCTGGAAGCCGACGCGCTCTATGGAATTACGCTCATACTCTGGAATATTGAGAACGAACCGGCTAGATTCGGCGTTCGCGGTCAGCGGAGCGAGTGGGGTATGGTGTGAAGTACCTGGCGAGGTCCTCGAGGGCGTCTGTAAGAGAGAGGTTTGCGAACGAAAAGTTGTCTACCGAGGTGTGTGGTAGTGTTGAAGATGGCCCAGAACTCTGTGGTTTCGCCGACATGACCGCCAAGTTGTCGTGTGGGCGATGTCAAGTGGTCGATTTGTTTGCTTTTTTTGTTCGCCACTTGCCTCCTTTCGTCGACCAGGGACATCTACCATGACCGCACCCACACTATACTATCCCTATATCCCTGTAGCACCACCCACGTCGGCGCCCTTGACCTCACAAAACGGGCTCTCTCACTGTGGGTGGTGCCGAGTATCTCCTAGTACTCCATGTAAAAGTCAAGGGCTTTAAATCCAGTCGCCGCTACTCTCCACTCCCTCACAGAGGTGCAGAGCCACCTCGGTAGGTGTTAGAAGCAGAAGGCACCTTCGACCCACTGTCGAATTCCCCCTACCTCTCCAAACTAATCGATCTTCGAGTGGCTGCGAAATGGTTGGGGCTCCTAACTCATCAAGGCAGCGATCTCGAAGCCACGAAGAACGTCCAGCCACCCGGCCATCTAGCAGCCGAAACTCGAAAATATCTATTGACCTTCGATGCGCCTCGCCCCGGCAAACGGAGTTGTTTCCACGCGCGCCCCGCACCTTCTCTTCCCCGACAATTCGGATCCACAAGGGATAGCCGTATGCCCTCGGGATGTATGGAAGAGCATTCCCCGTGCCGTAAAAGAAATCCCGGTCACAAGGACCTCAACTCTTGCCTACGCGCTCCGTGTTTTATTATGGCTTGATTTTACCTATCGGAAATTAAGTGTAGGTTAGGAATTTATATAGACTCCGATAAACGGACATCGTGGCAGAAATCTTGTACTGCACACCACCTCTTCTTCCCTGTCTCCCGGCCTGTTCCTAAGAGTTTTCGTTGTTTGGACTCTCGATTCTTCCCCACTAACCTTTCGGTTTTATGGCCCTTCCTTCATCCACCCACTCTTAGGATCCTCCCTGGTTGAGATTCACGCTTCCATGTCTCTGATTCGATTTTATGTAGCTACCGCATAACTCATATGTGGTAGAAATACTTGCGGTCCATATCTCGACTCGATTTCGACTCCCCTCTCTTCCTACCAAAGGAGCCAGCTCAGTGCTCTATCTCCTCTCTCTTATTAGTTATTTCTGAGTTTTCCTGTATTCAGCTACCTTGAGGATGAGACTACATGGTCCGATAGCGATACTTTCGGAAAATACCAATACTTTACTCTATTCACTTCGCACTAGCCTCCGTGGGCTCCTCGGATACGCCACAGCAGGGAACGTTTGTCGGTAGACTTGCAACAACGTGATATATAACAGCTCATCTGAGGTAGTCACTGTTAAGGTCCATCCGGAGCGAGGCCCTGATTCACCACTCTATGTGATGCTTATATTATCATTACCATATACAGTACGAATCAGAATCTTTATGTGTCAGCACAGACTTACAAAACCGTCTCATCTCACGGTGAAAATCGCGCGTGCGAGGGGTCGAATACGTCTTATCAAGGGGTAAGTGAGGTAGTAATAAATAAACAAGATACAACAGCGTGGTGGTGTATAATAATGACGATGATAGAGCTTAGGAATTCATGGGCTTCGGTGGATAGGTCATAAGAGGTGTGAATCGCGTTCGATCGGCTCAGTGTGCCCAGGAATGCGTAGACGTATAGTACCTCTGTCTATAAGTGCTTTTCTGATCCTATTCTCGATGAGCTCATGAACCTTGGGGACATTGGCGAGTTTTGCCCGTGAGCCAAGCAACGAGCTCGTTTGGAGCGATAGCGTAAACTCTGGGTGCAGCTTGATGGTCATTGACGGGTGCGGATCCCTCGGGTCAGGTGGCGAGACGCTGAGGGTGGCACGAAACGCGTCAAGCGTCAGCGAGAGCGATACGGGCAGCCGGGCGAAGGCGGGAACCGGTTGGTTGAAGAAGAGTGACGTTGTGAGACGGACGGATATTGCATCGGTGTACTCCGCGTCGAATTGGATATCCGGTGGACCGGCGTGGTGCTTCGGACGTGGAAGGATTCGCGCGTTTGAAAGACGTGGCGCTGACGTTCCAAGCGTCACCGAATCGATGAAAATGCGGTCCTAACAAGCGGTTAAAGGCCGAAGCGCGTCAAATACGGTCACACTCACGATGAAAGACGATCCAATGTGGAGATTTATCCAGTGCTCTACACGTTGACGGATTACTTCATCACCAGCTAATCCCCCGAGACCATCTCGCAGCGCTATCCTGTATGACTGGACTATCTGAAATGCAAGGAGCCGGCAAGCTATCGTCAGCCTCTTTGATGAAGGCAGACAACCAAACGGAACCCCGCCTGAACGTACCTCACGTATTATCAAATTGAACCATTCCACAGACTCGATTCCTGCCACTCGCGAATCAAGAGAACATTTTGCGTCAACGGATGCTGAGGTCTGCTTCGCGTCTGACGGCGTGCCGGGGGCGTCTCGCTGCTGAGAACGTGGAGCTGGTAGTGGTGCGAGTACAGTAGGAGAACCAGGTGGTGCCGACTCGAAGAACAGGTATTTCAGGACAAGCGCGAGCAGTAGAAGGATCGAAATTTGGCCGACGACGAAGCCTTGCAGAAAGGTCGGTTGCAGAGACAACAACGACGTAGCCGGCATACCCTTGAACGGCGTATTTTATGGTTGTCCGACCACGGTGCGGTGGATGTGACGGGCAAGTGGCTAGGAAGTCGGGGCCGCACCCTAAACACATGGGGACTCGACGATGCCCGCTGTGTAGAACGATCATCGATGGTAGAGTGATGTCAGTACTGTGGTACAACAATCACGGTTGCAACGAAACCATTGTCGAAGCCAAGAAGCTAACTACCAAAATTCGTCTCAATCACGTGCTGTACTTAGAAACTCGTGGTCCAAGAGCGTAGAGGAAAACAGAAGAGCAAGCATACAATTCTTCCCTCGAAGCATAAACAGTCATATTTCCTCGCGTTGCTTTAAAAAATGGATGAGTCGTGCATTCTAATCAAACCGCCTGCATTGCTTATTCAAAGGAAGCGGATAGGCGATGTGTATGTCTCACGTACCAATGACGAGACGGAGACATTCAACATGAACAACAGGTCTAACGCTCCCGACTCGCAGGCTCAGTAGACTTACGTTAACTCGTGCTCCGAACCAGGAGAGAATACGGGACTAATGCGAAGCCTAGATATTAACTTTATGCCAATTTCTCGATAACACCATTCCCCTCGATGCGTCTGTGGATTCTGCGTTATTTTGCGCATGGCCTGTGGCCAAGGACTGAGATATTTGAAGAAATGATTCTGGAGGTCTATTTCCAAGGTACAGATATCTAATGACTGCCGTGACCATGATGAGGTGCTTGCTCGAAACGAATTCCACTAGGAACAAAGTTAGATTTCGGGAGTGCAGCAATTAATAAAGCTAACCAGTATCTATAAGGACCAAAGGATGAAGTAGACGAGTGAAAGAAGTCAGTGCACGAGAATCGGTAGGCTTCTTGCGTACATACCCGCAGGGCTGAGGCCCTGGTTTGTCCTGTGAGATATTATTTTCAGATCAGACTCAACGATGACAAGGGCATACCAGGTTGATGAAGATTTTGGGATGCCCTAACGGCCCACCTCCTGGAAGCGAGAATATTGAGCCCGCATTAAATGCACCAAAAAATCCACTCGACACTCACCACCATCACAGACCGCCTTCCTTCCGTGGATGACACGTATGGGGTCCTCAGATAGCAGTTGCATCGCGCTGAGCGGTTGGGGTTGCAACGACATATCTGTCTGCTCAAAGCGAGGCAGCGATGCCGCGGCTGGACGGGGAGCTTGCATAGTAGACCATCGTTCGACTTTGTTGGGAGCTTGTGGCGGAGGAGCTTCGATCGGAGAGAGATGCTGTGACGGAGAGGGCGAAGGGACCGGAGTCTTAGTCTGCGGCGGCGAGGGAGTTGACTGAGTGACTCCTGTTCGTACAAGCCGTCTGAGAGCGGCGGTAACTGGCCGCGAAGTATGGGACAACATCGCGTCGGGGTTCAAGTTGTTCTTCGACTTCCACCACATTTCGACCTTTACTGAGATGGACCACCAGAAGCCTCTCTACTCAAATTTTACCAAGGCAGAGTCACGGGTGTCCATATGTTATCGCTCTATCGTATTCCAAAACAAAACAATATACATAAATCATTCCGAAACCAAACCGTCGTGAAGTAGTAGGCGTCGCATACAAGCAGGAGATGGACAAGACTGAGAGGACAAGAGAAGTACAGGAGCTACATGACCCGAGCGCGTCGCGCAGCGAAGTGTCGCCGGGTTCTTGACACCGCGCACGCCGCGACGCAATCCATTCAGTAATCACAAATGAACCATTATTGACTCTGTCCGTAATGGGATTTCAAACTAGGCGCGTCCAAACGTCCCTGCGACCATATCCAAGCCACTCGTGGGGTTCTCGTGTTCAGCCCACTCGTCGCTCTCACGTATGTAGACGGAGTGGTGCACAGTAGGGTACTCGACATCACCGTCATCGTCCCACTCGTCGGACGAGCTTTCGTGGTGGTGCTGTTGCTCGCTGGCGGTGTGGTTGACTTTCCGTTGCATTGAGCGAGGCATCTCGATGCTCCGTTGCTTGCGCGGTGTGTATGGAAAGTACAATGGTGCACCTTGCCTCGCGGGTACTGCTAAGTAACGGTGGGCCATGTGTGGTGTCACTGGCTGCGACACCGACATTTCCGAGCAAGGTGTCGATGTGCCAGAGTGTGTCGTCGAGACCGTTGTCTCGTCGGTAGTCAAGGGTTTAAACAGTTCGAGAAACCTGGGCGGTGGTCGCTGTGGCGCAGCGAACGGGGGTGGGACTTTGGTTGCAGGAGGGGTCGTCTCGTTCCGTCGGATGGGTGGAGCGGCGTAGAAGTTCATCGCTGTGATGGACCGGTGACGCTTTGGTGCTCGAGAAATGAGGACTTTATTGCGGTCGGACATTTTGAACTCGCCCTTCGGGTTTCGGGGTGAGTGGGGAATGGGTGCGAAAAAAAAGCGGCATCACTCACTTTGCGATCGAGCGACTGTACGCGCCTCGCAAGGTGGTTCTCGGCAGTTCCAAACGTTGGGCAATCCATGTTTGAGTCACTGGAGAGGGTGGGGCCAAGAGGGTGTCCGTGGGGAGGGTAGGAGTCGAAGCTTTGGAGGGCCGTTTATAGGTGGTAGTTGTGGTGATAGGAGCACAAAGAGTCGGCTGCGTGCGGCGTGCGGCGGCAACAAGAGGGGGTTGTTGTCACGGCCACAGTACGCAGTGACTGAGAGCGATTGACTGGGGTCTTATGGTGGATTCTTCGCCGCCCTTCTGTCATGGGAGCGGGGTTCTTCTTCTTCCCCAAGGACATCCTCAATGCTCAATGGTACTTCTCCCCCGTGCTTTCTCGTCCACCCACTCGACCCGACCCGATTCTGCCCGCCGGCCTCCCCTGAGCCCTCCGCCCTGGCGGGCTCGCAATTGCAACGAGGACAAAGACTTTCTCGCGTAAGAGCCCAGCTATTCGCTTGCCTTTGAATTATCACGCGCCCGCGTTTATTTAATCCGACCATGTGCGCCCTTTTTTGCTCTGCCGGCATACAATTCCATTGGCGCACAGACTCCCCTTGACGCATTGGCGCATTGACGTGATTGGCGTCAATGGGCGAATTGGCATCAAGTTGAAGGCCGTATTTATAGCTTACTTAACTCAGCCACTCTAATGAGGCGGTCGAGCTGAGACGCGTCGTCCAATGCTTCCTCATTTAACCGTGGCTGTCCATCCCAGCCCTTCCAACTTCCACCGCTCCTCGCAAAATCTCACAACTTCCATACAGAGTACATGGTTCTTGGCCGACCCCATCCCCGCTTGAAGGCCCGGGTACCATTCCTAAACGCTAAACAATGAACACGGGTCCCAGTCAAGAAGCCCGACCAAGGCCGCGGCTCAAGGGGCTCAAGGGTGTCGACGTACTCTCAAAAGCAATAGGCCTATTGCCTTCTCCACTGGGGGACACGGGGCACGGGATGCGTCCGTCTGTCGCGTTCCGCTCCAGATCAACCTCCAAACGTTCTTTGGTAATCCCAGCGATGCAGCCCACGTCCACCACCCATACTGGTACTACCCGAGTAGACACAGCTCCGAGATTACCTTGACCCCATCCAGCGGGTTGCCCGTGCCGAAATTACCGTAATCCTGGAGGGAAGGGACGCCGACCTGAAGAAAACGACTCACAGCGGTCACACCCAACCGGAGTCATCCGCAAAGACGTCAAGAATGTGGCGAGGTCATGATAGGTCGTACGCCCCTCCCACCGCTTCAGCTTATCAGTAACAAACTCTCCGAATCGTGGGCACAGAAGACCGATCGGGGTTCTTCTACGTACGCAGACAACCCGTGTTGTTCCTCAGCCGTGGACGGGAGGTCGTTGTTTCTGGTCCGGCTCAGAACCGACCTGGCGGGCGTCAGGAGGGGCGCAAGCTATCACTCTTCCTTGCAGCAAGAGGGCACACCCACATGGTGCGCTATCAGCCTCGTCTGGAATATCACTGGTGCATCGAGCGTATACGTAATTTAAGACGCTGCTCACATGTCCCGCCGGAAGTATATCCACTCTTGTCCCAAGTAAATAGTATACAGTTGACGCGCCCTCCCGCATCTATTTCAGTTAACATTTGTATCGAGAATGCTGGGCGATCGATCACGCGCTCCCTGGCCGAGCGCCATCGGTTCCCCCACCGAATTTTGACGCCCTATTAAATCAGTCAGATGATACCCACCAGGTTCATGGAGAAATACGTACATATCCCTTAAGGTCGGGTCGTTCATGAGATCCCCCATCGAAGGCATGTCACCAGATTGCACACGGTTCATCTAAGGCGACCAACTGTGAGCAGTGCAATGGAATTTAATGAACGCAGGAGCATCTCACCATGTTGCTGATGGCTGGGTTGCTCATCATGTTCTCCAAACCGCCGTTCTGCATGAGTTGCTGAGCCATGTTCATGAACATGGGGTTCTGCATCATTGCCGCGAAATCCATGCCGCCCCCACCGCTTCCTCCTCCGCCCCCTCCGAGAGACCGCAAGACTTCGCTGAAATCTGGCCCTCCTCCGTCTCCCCCCGCTGGAGCAGATCGGGTAGACTCGGGGGCAGACGTGGATGGTATGCGTGCCTTGGCATTGTCTCGACCAGACTTTAAACTTGCATTGCTAGGGTCAATGTCAAGTCCTCGCTGGAATGCGTTTGTTGACTCTTGATAATCTCCCAGACAGTAGAAAGCGTGTCTATGATTGGTAATTATTATGACTGCCGTGATAGGAAGAGAAACGTTTCCAGGACTGACCCTAGTCGGTGGTAAGCTTTCACAAATTGAGAGTCGACCTCGATGGCCTTTTGGGCGTCCTTGACGGCTTCTTCGTGATTGCTGCTGCTCGAATGAGCGGCTGCACGGTTCGAATAGTACACTGGGTTTGTTGGGTCAAGTGCTATAGCGGATGTATAGGCAGCGATCGACCCGGGGTAATCCTTCGAGGTCATTAGCGCATTGCCTTTGAGTTTCAATTGCTCCGCTTGCGACTTGTCTGCTGCACTAGGAGTAGAGTTATTTGAGGGTGCTCCAGTTGTGGGTTTCGAGGCGCCTGAAGAGGTTCCGGCGGTCTCACAAGAACTCAAAAAGGGTGCTTTTATTCGACGTGAGAATGCAAATACCTGGGGAGTAGCAATTTTTTGCTTGGTCTTGAGGTATACATCAAATAAGGATTGTAACGTCGCCGGTTTAATGCTCAATTTCTGTCTTTGCGCCTCGTCGGAAGGGTTCACCCCAAACGCTTCGCCAATGCATTGAACTGTGGAAACGTATATAAGCATACTGGGAAGTGTTGACTGGCGTTCGAAACGTCCGGCCTTTATGAACCGCGATCGCCGGTAGCCGTGCAGCAACGAAGCGTCGCCGAAGGTGGATGGCATTACCAGTAATACGAAGGACTTACCCGCAACTTCGATCCCTTCCTTGTCATCCTCGCGTACCGAACCGTCCGCGATGCTCTTCTCTAGAAACTCTAGAATGGCCAAGACCAGTTTCTGGTTCTTCTCCGACATGAAGCTCGATTAGATATTATACTGCCAGAAGTATGGGTACCGTCAGGTTCGGACGGCAAGACAAGAATATTCCGGATCCTGAACGCGTGGAGGAGTTCAAAAGGCTGGAGCTTGGTTTGACCACTCATCATTCCGGATGATTCTAGAAAGCCGACATGAGAGCATCTTTATCGCGAAATGTGTTGACCTCCCGTTCTTTGAACAACTCTGTCAAACTGACACTGTTTCAACGCAAACCGCACGATTCAAATCCAAATCGTACGAATGACAACTGTTCAGCGCTCTTTTTCCTTGCTCAAGAACCTAATTTAATCTAATCAATGATTCTGTTGTACCAAAAGGAGGTCGTAGACCGCCCAGTTGGGTGTGAAACAACATGGGCGAGCTGGACCAAGCAACCAGTTCCGATTTTGCATTCTCTGAAGACCCTCCAGGTATAATCACGAACTCTACTTGTGCTCTACGCTACTGCAAGAGATATTCACAAGGACGGACAGCCCAAGGGAGAGAGGGAGAATCAGACTTGGGAATTAACAACTTGCGAAGGCCCAGAATTTTACTCACCGGTCTTTAATTACAGCACAATCAAACTGGGCAGTCAACTGGTGTACTTGCGAAACAAATGCTATCATTGGCCTGAAATATCTGCTGGATCGAGGTACCGATGTGCGATGTTTGGGAAATTATAGCATCTTAATTGCTCGGTGGGTTAGTGCCACACATCAGTGGAACCTGGTGTCGGTTCGAACTATGAGGTTGGGAAGTGGCCTCATATACGGCCGTTAAATTATTGTGATCGAGTCCATCTGATTCATAAAGTTCGATGTACAGGTACTGTTATGTTATAGAACCATAAGTCTCTTATCTCTCTATTTGCGTTATATAAACCCTGTACTGTGGTTGACAAAGGTCATCGGTACTTCGCTCCTGTCCTTTCGCTTTTGCATAGGTAGAAGCGCTCCTTACGGCCTATGGGAGCACCAGTCGATCGTCTCCCTGTCGAGATATGGCAAGGCATACTGCTTTTGGCCATTGAATCAGACGGATCTGCTCTATTTACAACCACTCGTACGCCTTCGACATTTATCCACTTCTTGAAGCAAGAAATGCGCCCCAGTGAATCACACACTGAATATATGAGGCGTCGAGCGACGCTCTGCCAAGTGTGTCGCGCCTGGAACCAGTTCCTTCTATCCACCGATTCCTGGTGGATTCATATCCACGGTCCAAAATACCATCGGCAACCACTCGACCTCCCTTCCATTAATGATCAACTGCCCACCATCAAACGCTTGTCAATGATCATTGCAGACGATGAATGTGTACGGTCTGGTGTTAACTGGGCCTTCGACCTCCTGCAAAGGATGCAAGTACCCCTCTTATCTTGCAACCTCATCCTTTCAATAACTTCGTTTTCCAACTTTACTCGCAAACCCCACGATATTCTCGCTGCGGTTGGTTTTAAGACGACTCTCCGCAGCCTCCGGATCGCTTGTCCAGATTACAATGGTTGTGGTGCCATCTCATTTCCTCAACTCAATGCCAACTTCAAGGATCTCGTTTCTCTATCCCTTGTCAATTTGGTCATGCACTCCACGGAAGAGCTCACACTTCCCCATCTTGAACACCTTCATCTTTCCATGTATCCGGGGACTGCTCCTCTTCCGACCCAAGGATGGAATATTCCTCGATTGCGGCATGTATATATTGGCATTATCCACACTACAACTTCAATACGGCACTCGATTTCTTACGGCGTTATGGTTCGCAACTTGAAAGCCTATTTCTGATACAGTATCCTCACCGCAATGGTCTTCCGCATGACTTTTGGGATTCCTTCACAGCCCTGCAATTGCTGGGGTTGCGGGATCACGATTGAATGACCATGGTTGGAGTGGATGGGCAATACACCCACCCGTTTAGATATCTGGCATGCAGAGATTGCCGGGAGTTTGTAAAGACAGTCCACTCGCTAAGATCAATGTGGACTTACCACGAAGATGTGGCACTGGTGATGGAGAACTACCTGATTGAAGATATCACAGAGGAGGGGTGGAGGACGAGGATGACGAGAGTTGATGGTATTCTGCCAATGCGCTACCCTGACAGAAGGTGATTTTGAGACTCGCTCGCGTCCCTGCTCCGGGTCTCTTGACAAGACCATTCGAATTTGGGATGCTGAGACTGGTGCTGCAGTTTGCAACCTTTAGAGGGGCATACTGGCCTCATACAACGCTTCAGGCACATTGCGACCGCTCAATTTGGCAATTCGTAGGAAAAAAATTCAGCACTTGCTCTGTATGCTAGACTCTCACTTTGAGAGGTGGAGCATCCTCAGCCAAATAGTATTTTCTTTATATTTAGTCTTGTTCATGTTAATCCTCATTTTTTTGTGCCTTACTAGTTGCTTATAACCCTCTTACAGTTATCAGAGCCACTTGTAGGTGTTGACAAACCTCTCGACCTTTCCCCGCTCTGTGGGCAAACAGCTATTAACAAAAAAACGTACTAAAGCAGTAAGACATGTGTTCCATATATATATATGAGAGCACAGCGTTGCATTCCAGATTCGAATGCTATTGTCACCAGATCCGGAGATGATGTGCTGCCCATCAGGAGAGTAAGCAACGGACAACACGGACCCAGCATGCCCTTTAACGGTTTGCCAACTGTAGCACCAGTCTCAGCATCCCAAATTCGAATGGTCTTGTCAAGGGATCCGGAGGTGGTGTGTTGCCCATCAGGAGAGTAAGCAACGGACAACACGCAGTCAGTGTGTCCCACTAGGGGCTTGCCGACTGCAGCACCAGTCTCAGCATAAGAGATGGATGAGAAGGGGGAATAGAACTTCATACCCAGGTAATAATGTAGTATTTGTCTATATTGGCGCCTCTCCTATGGTTATGAGCAGTAGATAAGTAATTATTGATGGGAGCTAGAAATATTTAGTACCATGCATCTCTACCATACGCCGTCCACAGCCTTCCGGTAGTTCACTGACACTCCTTCCGTCTTTTGTCTGGTTTGCCAATTACATTGCACCAAAGTCCATTTGCATGAGGTGTTTTTCCCCGTATTGTTTCTAAGGCATCCCAGATCTGGTGCCTAAGATGGCCGATAGGCGGAGGATGGGCATTATTTAATTGGGACTTCTGTGACCAAGCCTTTTACTCAACGCACCCGATAAGACAGATGCAGGC
>Ga0307513_10002049_pt1 | contig 28348 bp, 26 predicted proteins | sample 15_EM_MG_FD_202174 | JGI IMG/M metagenome (GOLD analysis project Ga0307513, IMG submission 202174) | Populus trichocarpa ectomycorrhiza microbial communities from riparian zone in the Pacific Northwest, United States - 15_EM | ecosystem: Host-associated > Plants > Roots > Unclassified | place... | reverse complement strand
TGGCAAAGTCTTAAGACCTGACAGAAAAATGGAAAAAAGTATACAAATGTGATAGAAAAAAACATTAAAAAATACCAGATGATAGTGACGAAGGATTGAGATCAGAATCTCAAATTTTATCAAATTTAAAGTGATAAAATTGGTGGCTTGTCGGATGCATTTCTCATTATATATGATAAATCTATCGTTGAGCCGATTGGCACTCCTTTGGAGTGCCACCTTCTTCGAAGGGCGCCTAGCGTCGTTCGGAGGGGTGGGAACCTTGGCACGGTTACTGTGTGCCCAGCGATAAACGTGAACGTTTTTTCCCACAACTGGGTGCTCCCCCGGTTGGGATTGGCACCTCTTAGTCCCAAAAGCGTCTTTACCGCCCCTTTCCGCTTGTACTTGTCAAATTCAGAAGTATTGGGAAATCTGGTCTGTTGCCTTGGCGCCAAGTGTCTAGGAGGTGTGCCCTAGAGGATTTATCTACTCACGTCCACATAATACCTTTGCCTACCAGGAGCAATGGAGCTTATTCTTAAAGAAGAATGGGAAAAGATTACGATTGAAGAAATCAATCATGAAATTGTTAAATTACCAGATATCATGCTGCAGTGTATTACCATCAATGAGGGGAACAACTTTTAGGCCTAAATTATATGTATATTTAATCATTTCCTTCTCTTCGTCTTTTTTTCTCTCCGCTTGTCAGCCTCCCATTTACTTCCCCGGCTGTAATATCTTGGCGCCAAGATTTCCCAATACTTCTGAATTTGACAAGTACTCGAGCACTTATCGACCAACGGGTGTACCTGTAGTTTCCGGCTATCAGGGTTCCGAATGGTCGGCGGAAGACTGGACTGGACTAGCTAGTCAGGTCAAAAGTCAAGTCTAGTCTAATGGTGGAAATCAGACCGACTCAGGGTTCCGAATGGTCCGACCGGTCGAGTCTTGGAGGCAGAACCAGGCTGGTCAGTCCTGGTTGATGTCGATGACTGGACCCGGCTAACTTGGGTGGTCCGGTCTGGTTTGGACTGGTCCCAGACCAGTCTTTATAAAATCTCGCATGAGTCGGAATGGCACCCAAGTCAACACTTGCTAAGCATAGAAGTATACCTAGAGTAGGATCTTACACCCGCTTGTCGCGTTATAAATCAACAGCCCCTCAATACAAGTTGACAGAGCATCCTGGAGAGGATAGCATGTGATGGAAATGCGATTCCCCGATGGATAAGTTGCATCGAATACAGGTATTGTGGTATCTGGTCATGTAATATCACTCACTTAGTTCACCAAGAAAAGTGTTGTAATATTCGAACGGAACTCAAACGAAGAAGTGATAATAGCAAAAGAGTCAAGATAATAGATTACCAAGAACTACTAATTTCAATGACAGGAACAACATAGACAAGCTATATAGTGAGATGACTTGGTTCCACTTCCACCAAGTCTCTGTAACAAAGAACAAAGGCATTGAAAGAAAACACACATAAGAACAAAAGAAATAATAAAGAAAGTAAAAGAAGTCCGGACTTGTACCTTGCTTGAGAAGAATACAAAGACGTAGAAGAAGAATTTGAGAGGAGAAAGAAACCATATTTGAGAGGACCAAGAAATCATATACGAACAAAAAGTGTTGGAGCATCCTTCCATATCTGGTATGGTTGACTGCGGGGTGTTATGTAAGCCGGGGATATGGCGGCGGCGATGCGGCGGCGAGTGAGGCTCTGTGAACAGGGGACATTGTGACTGCGTCTTTTCTCGTTACATAGCCGGGGTCACCCCCCACCTTTCTCTCTCACTCAATCAATACAACAACAGTCGTTTCAACAAAAATTTTGATACATAAGAACCGATTTTCGCCACCCTAATCTAACTAAGGCACTATCTCCACCGTATAATCCATGGAAACAATAAGTTTAATTAAGAGAAGCTTTATTTGAACGTAATATATTGTGATAAAAATAGCATATCCTATTGCTTGGCGGGCCTGGTTGGACTGGTCCTGGTGGAGTCGGTTTCGATAATCCTGACTGTCCAGTCGGTCTGATTTCCACCATTAGACTAGACTTGACTTTTGACCTGACTAGCTAGTCCAGTCCAGTCTTCCGCCGACCATTCGGAACCCTGTCGCCCTTGTTGGGATCGACGTCCTTCCGCTCCAAAAGTATCTTTATTATCCCCTCGTGTCCCCTCTGGGCTGCCCACGCGAGTGGCGTCCGGCCATCCTCGGTATCTGCCTGGTTGGGGTTGACGTCCCCTCCGTTACTCTCAACAGTGCCTTTATGACCTCCTCTCGCCCTCTTCGGGCTGCCCACGTGAGAGCCGTGTTCCCCGTGAAGTCAACTGCATTAACGTCCCACTTCTTCGTATCCAATAAAGGAGTAAGAATCTCCACGATTCCGAGAAATGCTACTGCGTGTAGTCCTGTAAATCCCGTTGGTCCTATTGTCATCTGCTCCGAGAACACGCGCCAGCCCATATGTCGATTACTATTCAATAACAGTAGTTGAGCAGATATATGCTCATCAAATCTGTCGAGAAGCCTTAGAGCCAGTATTTTGACATTTTCCGTTATCCCCCTTCTTGTGTGCTCCCCCCAGTAAAAAGAAGCATATTCTAAAAGAGGCATCGTTGAGCTGACCGAGCGAAGAATTGGCGGAAGATCCCTGACAGATTCAAAATTGAGATATGTCAAGCAAACTTCCGCAATTGTCGAATGGGGACTATGGAATAAGGTAGGTTCACTTAAGAGATGTTCTTTCAGCGTGAAGTGCACTAGCCGGAATGTGAACGAAGACGCTTCGACTGTGACAAGGCCTACACAAGATGATACTAGTGTCCGTGACGAAGGAATGTTTTCAACATCCAGATGTGTAGATCCCATCCTCACTCCTAAAGCATGACAGAGCTCCTCGGCTCGTAACGGCTCTTCCGAATACAGCACCCACATTAGGACCTTCAGCCCGAGTACTGACTTGTTTCCCTTCTGAGCCCTCAGTCGGGTTAGGGTTGCAGTGTAGGCATCGCTCAGTCCGTTGCCTCTTGCCAGCTCCTCAAGTTTCTCTCTTCTCTGGCTAATTGTCACCTCGCCCAGAATTGCCTCAATGTTTAGCGAAACGAGGAGGAATCTAGGAAGAGTCGTTGGTAAGTATACACCGTTGATGGAGGGGAAACGCCAACTTACACATTAGACATCTTCTCCACAATGGTTGTCACAATCTCCGCCCGTAAGTCATTGTTCATCGCCTCTGGCTCGTCATCCCTGTCTAGCCTCATCTCCAGATAATTCCTGATATCGTCTTGGTTAGGGCTGACGGGTATCGCAATCACCTTGGGGAAATATCTCTGAACGGTTTCGTTGACATGGGCCCTTCCGGTCAGGAATATTCTCGTCCTCGGAGACTCCCGAATAATATCCCTCAGCAACCCGAGTAGCTCGGGAAGATCCTTGGGTAGGAACTCATCCAGCGCATCGATACAGATGAAAACTTGGGGTAACGAATCAATCGCGATCCTCAACATTCGCATCAGATCCGCGAGTAGTGGCCTTCTCCTTTCCCGAAATCCCTTCCGTATAGTCTTCGGGACCCCCCTGCCTACCAGCCGCTTCAAAATCGCTCCCATCATGTTGATGACTGTCTGCTCTTGCTGAGAATTGTAGTCACAGTACAGCCATGCAACTATATTTTCCTCTCTTGCCTGATCGCACAGGCTGTCGATTACCAGGGAGCTAGTATTTCTTGCTATTAGTGGTCGCTTCTTTAAAGTAATCTCGCTACTTACCTCAGATGCGTCTTTCCCACTCCTGGATCCCCGAAGCAATATAAGACAGCCTCATCGGCTCCACCCTGACCCCCGCTCCACTCCCGAAACTCGCTAGTTTCCAAGAGCCAATTCCCGACACCTTCAAATCGCTTGCTGCGCACGCCATCATGTCTGTTCTCGGGCTCTAGCGGAGAGAGCCAATGCATAATCTTTGCATCTTGGTCGGAGTCATAGACGGCGGTGTTGACACTATTGTCTATGTTACCGCGGTTAGTATTTCCATCGCCGAAGGTGACTGTGTGTGTGCTTGTAGTCTGGGCCATGATGCTTGGTCTGAAATTTCGGTTGGGTATATAAATGATAGAGAAATATTGAAGGTTAATGGGGAAGTTTACAAAACCTTCTTGTGGGCAAAGCGGAAGAATAGAGGGGTTGTCTAGTTTCCTCCGCCGCAACAACCGCCCAATCATTCTCACGCCAAGGTAATACAAAAATATTGGAGGCTTTCATGAATTGCCGAGACTAACTCCGCCTCACTCGAGCAGAGAATCTTGTCAACCAGAGCGCTGTGCTGTGCAAGCCTAGGTCACAATAGTCTATGATACATCACTCGACCAAAGTATTTGTAATATGAAACCCTTCTCCCATACTGGTAGTTCATAGCCCCCGAGCGTGCATAAGGGTAAAGTAAACATAACCAAGTCCCCCACCCCAATCCCCAAAACTGGGATAGGAAGATGAGACATATGATATCAAGGGAGAAATTCTCTTACTGTTCGCACTCGTGAATTACACATCACTGCGAATCAGGTATTATTTTGCATATTTGGTAGCTATACCTCTTCGCTTCGCCAGATAATGTGCAGACAGCCTCGCTGATATTTTCGGCCCGGGGAGACTCCCCTTGGCTGAGTTGAGCACTAAGTACTGTAATATCCCCGCAGATCCAATTTATTTAGTAATTCTCTTTATCATCGTTCACGACTAAAATTTAAGATTCTAAACTGGACCCTCCTATAATTGAAAATCCACAGCCTGACAGGAAATTTTTTTAGCTATTTCCCTCGTCACTTTGTCGTTCTTCCCCGCAGATGAGACTGAGGTGATATTGAAACGTTTAGACCACGCCTGCATTGGAAGCAAGAACAGCGGCATCGACGACAACGCGCAGGAATTACAAGGGCGCGATTCCACTCGTACACTCGCGAGAGAGACAGCTATAGCCTCACCTTACCTTGTCTCTTCGCATATTCTAGCAACTCTTTCTAGACCCCCCCCCCCCCCCCCGATGCACCCCAAGCGCCCGAAACTCCAGTAGGGAGCATTGCTGCCACTACTCGCATCATACCCGAGTTCCATACACTCCCGGTATCCGAGGCTGATAGGAGCCAAGAAGGCCTGCACTTTAGTACCGTATTGGTTGAGTAGAACGCAGTAGTGACCCAATAGCGACACTGCTCCGGAACACTTGCATCCCCCCTGTAATTATTCCCGATAACATTGAGCTTCAGCCCCAGATAATAATATTCGTAGGGTAATCCCCTTGGCAACATACCTGGCTCCATTTGCTGATAGCCATTTCTCAGGAATCGAGGGATGCTACCGTACTCGTAATTGCCTAACGATTGTAAAAACCACTGCTATTGCACATGGGCAAAATATTGCCCGGAGCCTCAAAAAATTGCCTATATGCAATAGCGGTCATTTTTACAAAAGTTGGGCAATTACGAGTATACTTAGAGGAGTCAGTAAAAATAAAGAACTATTTCTACTAATCCTATACAATTCTCTACAGAGGCAAAGCTTATTTTTTTTCTTCCGGTTTCTAATAATCCCCACACAAAACTGGGGAGGCGAAAGGCAACGTATCAGTAATGGGGCTGTATCGATAAAAGAAAGATCCGCCATCTCAACATCCCTCTCCCATCCATCAGTCCGCCCGAGACTACACTACTTATAAGAACTAGCAGCATCAATATACATTAATATGACTCGCCATTTCCTAGATCCCGATATCCCAGGCCCCCCGGTAGATATCCGGACATATTCGCACGTTCCGTCGGATGGAAGCAAGACTTCCAACAGTATTAGACTAAAGTCCCGAGTGAGAATGCGATCGCCGCGGCACCTCCATGCCTCCCGTTCTCGTAATGTCAAAGAGTTTTTTTTAAAAAAAAAGGACTGCATACCGCTAAAACTCCCTTGAGACTGCCGGCGGCGAGATCAACTTAACCTCTGGGCCAACGGGCGCAACCACAATTCCCCACAACACTCGACTGTCGCCATACCCACATCCCTTCATTGCCGCTCTACCACGAAAAACGCGGCAAGGGGGAAGAAACTTGTATTCTCAGCAGACCTAACTAATAGGCATTATTGTTGTAGTTGTGATTGCAGTCGCAATTCTGGTTATCAGGATTGTTGAATTTTGCTGGGGATCGCCGCCGCCCCCGTTGGCTCAGGAGACAACTGAATCGCGTCGCTAGTGCAAAGTGTTGTCCATCACGTGACATCTACGCGTATTTTTTCAGCCGCAAGGGAGCGATCACAATTCCATCCCAGATAATCTTCTTCTTTGCTTTTTATTTGTTTTTTCCGTCAAACCCTTGGATTCGCTCGGAGGGTACAGGGAAATTCCGGCAAGCACCGTGAGGTATAGCCTAGCAGGCTCGAGGGAGGTTCAAACTACCCCCTACACACCGGTAAACAATAGCAGACATTATCAAATCACCACTCCTAACTAATCCTAGTCCAAGATGACTTTCTAGTAACTAGATATATATAAACACCGTAGACTTAATACATACAAATTTCCGGAAGGCATTCCCAATAATAAGTAAAAGCTCTTGGATTGCCTATAGGGTATGCGGTTAGGGGGTTGTGCGAATATGCATGTTTCATATGATATGCGGATATGCGGCCAAGAGAGATACAGTTATAGGGCATACGGTTTTTTGATTTCCGGCGGTTAGGCATTCTCCCATGGGTTGTTGTTCTTTTATCCTATGCCGCTAGGCATAGGTTATTTCTTTCATGGCTTTGTTAATGTTTCTGGCGATAGGGTATGTTTCTTTCGTATCCTATGTCACAAGGCATACAGGAGTTGGCACACCGGTAGAGCAAAGGCCTTAGGATCATGGAGGATCATGGGATATCAGGATAGGTCTAGATTGTTTGTGATCTTTAGGGATCAGGTTTTGTTAGCTGCGTGTGTTTCATTAGAGTGCGTTGAGTTTCGGGAGTGTTTTGTTGTTGTTAGTTAGACGGAGAGATATATCTCCTGGCTTGTCCCGAGGTAGAGAGTTAGCAGCCATCTGGTCCACCGTTCCTCCATCCTTGACCGCTCCGCTTAGAATTTATTATCGAACTTTCGTTCGCTTTATCTTTTGTGCTTTCGCTTATGCTTCAGCAAAAGCACACAATTTTCTCCAGTTGAAATAGTGATCATCCCCATTTCACGTTGACGGCCGATATTGCTGCTGGTAATACGGAGTCCCCTGCCCCGGAGCCGGGGTCCCAGAGAGCGGGGAAATCAGCGTTGCGCTGACAGGGTACGACGGCCTACGCCGTACGCGCCCCCACCCGTAGGGGAGATGGTGCCCCGCCAGCGAGGAGACGCTCCCGCTGCTGGCAAAGTTCAACCTCCTCTATCCCGCCGCTTCATTCCTAGAACTGTCCAGTTTTCCTTGCGTCTCTGCTAGCCTCTTCTTCTTCAGCCATTTAATGTCTCCGTCCTTCTCCGCCAGGCGCTTGCGTGCGGATTCCTCCTCGGATTGCGTGCCCGACAGTTTCGTCCTTTATCCAGTCCGGCTCTTTTCGAGTGTTCACTAACTTCGCTTATTTTTTTGTGGGTTTCCGACTGCCTCTCAGTGGATTCTTGCTTAAAGTATTCGAGTTCTTTCCGGGCACCTTCGATGTCCGGGACCTCCCCTATCTCTTAGGCGCGGCCGACTGTGGAGTCGAAGGCTCTCTCGAGAAGTCCTGAGTAGCGCTTGACCACCCACTCGTTTGGGGCTGCAGGGAATGCTGAGCGGGGGACTGAGGTAGTTTGTACCAGTCGCGGTACAGCTGAATCGATTGCCATGCGCTTTGGAGCTTTGAGGAGGGCCGTCAGACGTTGGTATTCTTCATCTGGTTTCGGTAGAATTTTTATGAGTATCCTATGTCCGTGGCCATCGATTGTTAATGCCGGTTGCGGAGGTTGGCGTTTTCCATCGCCGATGGGATGTGGTAGTATCAGAAGATATTGACAATTTAACTTGTTGTAGAGGTCGGTAAGGGGCCCGTGCTTTCAAAAAAAATTCTACGAGCGTAAGCTTTGCGCAATTCAGAGCAAGAGCCAAAACGAGCCAAGGCATAGTCGTTTGCCGACCACTATAAGTTAATAGCGTCGCGTAGTACGGTACATCGACATTTTGGTTGGAGAAAGGATACAGTGTGGTGAATGATCGACAATACATTCTTTGTTCTGCGATTATTAGCACACTCCCGAAAACCGAGAGAATATACTCACTATACGTGCTGTAACGCGCCGGAATAAGGATGGCACGGAAGAGCTTGGGCCCATGGGTAACTTGAAATCTCCAACAAGTGCATGCCAATACTGAGCATCCGGTTCGGCATTATTCATTGGAGCTGGTGGTCCTGAGACTGGTGCAGGCGCAATTGCCTAAGGTGTCTGGTTCGACGGGTGACCCTTCTGAGCATAGTGCGTGGTATCCGGTGGGATTTGTGTCGCTCGCTATTAATTTGAAGCTGCAGGGGCATTGTCATCATATTTCTAGCGGGAGGGGTCAGGTGTCGGATTAGTTGATGGACTGCAAGCATGCGATTAGATTGTGAGTTTTTAGGGGAGTGGTCCGTAACGGTTTTTCCGTGGCGTACGTGCCGATAGAGGAGGTGGGGAACAGCTGGGCGGGTTGGATTGGACCCCCGGCAACAATGATACTGTCGTAGATGATGATGTATCGGAGGGATTGGGTCCAAGAACGATCCTGCTGTAACTCCCCGTGTGCTGCCATAGTTCGCACTGTCGCCGCCGAACCTGACCTATTGCCCATGTGTAGTCTAGGCTATAATCTAACAAAAAGTTTGAGAGTAGAAATATTCCGAAAGAGCAATATGCACGGTTGTAGGGGAGTCTAAAATTTTCTGTTGGCAAAGCTGAAGAAAAGCGGGATGATGTGGCTCCTCTGGTGGCAACCGCTGTCCAATCATTTCCAAACTGAGGCGATATTGTATCTTAGTATACTTGTCCCCCGAAAGCAGTACCCGAAAACATGGTGTATATTTTGTATGGGCGCTCAGACGCGTACAGACATTTTACCATATACTTTTCCAATCCCTTTTTTCGGGTACTTCTTTCAGGGGACTAGTACATTCGGCCCCCGCAACATCCCACGGCGCCACATACGATAGCAAACCCCTCCCCCCGACTTCATCACCCCACTATACTCCTACCACGACAAAAATCTATTATTCAACCAGATGAATGGTATGACACTAATTAGGATTATGTATTTATTTTATTTTTAAACACGTTTTAGTTATGGTTCCGGCATGCTGCCGAGAAGTCAGGTATTGACAAGGTGCGCACCGTTGCATTGCGGTGTTCGGTTATTTATGCAAACGAACAATACTGTACCTGTACTAACGCTGTCCACTCGAGTAGACCCCGATGAATTCCGGCGACCCGACTCCGCACCAGCGATTACCATATAACCAGGAACTATGCTCTGCAAACAGAGGGCACAGTGCCTATACTATGCACTAGCTCCTAAAGGCCTTCCAAGGCCGCTATACTATTCAAGTTTTTATAATATTATTATTCTTGTTGTCAACCCCCACAGATCCCCTCACCAAGGCAGGCGAGCTCACGACCCAATACATTTATAGAATCTGATAGCTTAAATAGCCCACACTAATGCCCGTCCTGCCTTTTGGTTGCTCCTAGCGAGACTATTTTCTTGTATTAAAAATGATACCTAGTCAGTTTGGGTTAGGGTTGTACCCAGACGATTTGGGACACCCCCTGATTTTATAATGCAGAATAAATATTGGAGTGCGGCAGTCTATAAAGGGGGCGGCCAGTGACGGCTTAGCACCAGTGAAAGGGACTCCCCGGAGGGGATAAACCAGTGGCTTACGAATTTAGGACTAGCTTCAGATTTACCATCCATCTATTCCCACCAAATTGTTGTAACAACCCGTACCGTAAAGTACGCCACCATCCACAAAACGTAAGGCAAATACAAACTTAACGAACGGGATACCAGGAACGGAGAGAGAGAACAGGGCCAAGTCTAACTAGAATTTCAAGGAGAAAAACATTCAAAGAAAAAAAGATAAAAAAGTAGATAAACAATAATAGCTGTGATAAACCAGAAAAAAAGCCTTCGTCAATGCCTATCTACATCTAAATCTTACCCACACCAACCGCCCGCCCAGCAAGTACCTATGGAAGAAAAATGTACGGAGTAGCGAGGAAGGAGGAGGGATATGGAGGAGAGAGGGGAAGAGAAGAAGAGAGACGGTGACAGAACACAGGTCGAGCGCAAAGGAGTGGATCGTCTAGTGGTTGTTGATGTCGGTCTTAGTTTTGATTAGGCGGCGGAAGAGCTTCCGGGGTCGGATGCGAGAAATTCGGGACCACCAAGATGGGCAGGTTGAGGTGTGGTGAGCTGCGGACTTGGAAACAGAACCTTGGAGGTTGGGTAACCTCAGCCGCTCACGGTGAGCTGCCTGTGTGGGCTTGGGTTGACTAACAGAGTTAGTGATGTCGATATTAGGATCATGAGAGCTGAATTGCATTTCCACAAACTCATTTGCAGGCCGATCGGAGGGCAAGAGGGAGGCATGAGCATGGTTGGCTTTGTCGGAGTCAACATCGCCCTGTTCTAGCAGGGTCCTCGAAACTGCTTGATAGCCGTTGGGGGGAGCTAGCGATGGCGGAGGTTGGTTCTCGTGATCCAAGATGGCAGGGCAGACATCATTCCATTCCAAAGACACGTCCACTACATCGTCATGTCCGCCCTCCGCAGCCAAGGGGAGCGGCGTTAGGCCATCTGGATCCGCTTGGTTGGGATTGGCGTACTTTCGTTCCAAAAGCAACCTCACTATCTCCTCATGCCCCCCCGAAGCCGCCCAACTGAGTGGTGTCTTGCCAGATTCGTCTCCCCGGTCGGGATTGACGTCATCTCGTTCCAAAAGCATCTTTACTACCCCCTCATGCCCTCTCCTGGCCGCCCACGAGAGTGGCGTCCGGCCATATTCAGTGTCTGCGCGATCGGGATCGACGTCCTTTCGTTGCGCAAGCATCTTAAATATCTCCTTATGCCCCTCCGAAGCCGCCCAACTAAGCGGTGTCTTGCCAGATTTGTCTACCTGGTCAGGATTCACGTCCTCCCGCCCCAACAGCATCTTTACTATCCCCTCATGCCCCCCCACAACCGCCCAACCGAGTGGTGTCTTGCCAGATTCGTCTCCCCGGTCGGGATTGACGTCATCTCGTTCCAAAAGCATCTTTACTACCCCCTCATGCCCTCTCCTGGCCGCCCACGAGAGTGGCGTCCTGCCATATTCAGTGTCTGCATGATCGGGATTGACGTCCTTTCTCCCTAAAAGCAGCTTTAGTATCCCCTCATCCCCCTCCGACGCCGCCCAACTGAGTGGTGTCTTGCCAGATTCGTCCGGCCGGTTGGGATTCACGTCCTCCCGTTCCAAAAGCATCTTTACTATCCCATCATGCCCCCGCGAAGCCGCCCAACTAAGTGGTGTCTGGCCGGATTCGTCTGCCCGGTCGGGATTCACGTCCTCCCGCCCCAACAGCATCTTTATTATCCCCTCATGCCCCCCCACAACCGCCCAACTGAGTGGCGTCTGGCCAGATTCGTCTGCCCGTTCGGGATTGATGTCCCCTCGCTCCAAAAGCATCTTTACTATCCCCTCATGGCTCTCCAAAGCCGCCCAACCGAGTGGTGTCCTGCCAGATTCGTCTGCCCGGTCGGGACTCATGCCCTCCTCATCCAAAAGCATCTTTACTATCCCCTCATGCCCCTCCGAAGCCGCCCAACTGAGTGGTGTCCTGCCAGATCCGTCTGCCCGGTCGGGATTCACGTCCTCCCGTTCCAAAAGCATCTTTACCACTCCCTTGTGCCCTCTCTCGGCCGCCAACGAGAGTGGCGTCCGGCCATATTCGGCGCCTGCAGGATCGGGATTGATATCCTTTCGCTCTAAAAGCACCTTTACTATCCCTTCATGCCCCCCCAAGGCTGCCCAACCCAGTGGTGTCTGGCCAGATGCGTCTGCCCGGTTGGGGTTGACGTCTTCTCGTTCCAAGAGCATCTTTACTACCCCCTTCTGCCCTCTCTGGGCCGCCCACGAGAGTAGCGTTTGGCCACATTTGGTGTCTATGTCATCGGGATTGATGTCCTTCCTCTGCAAAAGTATCCTTAATATTCCCTCATGCTCGCCCTTGGCCGCCAAAAAAAGTGGAGTCCAGCCACCCCCGGTCTCCCCCTTGTTGGGGTTGACGTCCTTCCGCTCCAAGAGTATCTTTACTATCCCCTCGTGTCCCCTCTGGATCGCCCACGCGAGTGGCGTCCGGCCATCCTCGGTATCTGCCTGGTTGGGATTGACGTCCATTCGTTTCAATAGCACCTTTATGACCTCCTCTTGCCCTCTTCGGGCTGCCCACGTGAGAGCCGTGTTCCCCGTGAAGTCGATTGCGTTAACGTCCCACTTCTTCGTATCCAATAAAGGAGTAAGAATCTCCACGATTCCGAGAAATGCTGCTCCGTGTAGTCCTGTAAATCCCCTAGGCCCCTCTTCCCCCCGCCGCATGAATGCGTCCAGGTATATATGTCTAGAACTGTTCCACAACAGTTCCAGAACAGATACATGCTCATCAAATCTATCGAGAAGCCTTAGCGCCAGTATCTTGACATTTTCCGTTATCCCCCTTCTTGCGTGCTCCCCCCAGTAAACAGAAGCGTATTCAAGAAGGTGCATTGTTGAGACGTCCGTGTCCCCAGTTGGCGGAAGATCCCTGACAGATTCAAAATTGAGATATGTCAAGCAAACTTCCGCAATTGTCGAGTGGGGACTATGGAATAGGGTAGGATCGCTTATGAGATGTTCCTTCAGAGTGAAGTGCACCAGCCGGACCGTGGACGAAGACGCTTCGACTGTGACAAGGCCTACACAAGATGATACCAGTGTCCATAAAGCAGGAATGTTTTCAACATCCAGATCTGTGGATCCCATCCTCACTCCCAAGGCATGGCAGAGCTCCTCGGCTTCTAACGGCTCTTGCGAATAGAGCACCCACATTAGGACCTTCAGCCCGAGCTGTGATTTATTTCCCTTCTGCGCCTTCAGCCGGGTTAGGGTTGCCGTGTAAGCATCGCTCAGTCCGTTGCCTCGTGCCATCTCTTCAAGTTTCTCTCTTCTCTGGCTAATTGTCACCTCGCCCAGAATAGCCTCGATGTTAAGCGAAACGAGGAGGAATCTAAACAGAGTCGTTAGTAAGTATACACCGTTGATGGAGTGGAAGCGCCAACTTACACATTAGACATCTTCTCCACAATGGTTGTCACAATCTCCGCCCGTAAATCATTGTTCATCGCCTCTGGCTCGTCATCCCTGTCTAGCCCCATCTCCAGATAATTCCTGATATCGTCTTGGTTAGGGCTGACGGATATCGCAACCGCATTGGGGAAATATCTCCGAACGGCTTCGTTGACATGGGACCTTCCGGTGAAGAATATTCTAGTCCTCGGAGACTCCCGAACAATATCCCCCAACAACCCAAGTAACTCGGGAAGATCCTTGGGTAGGCACTCGTCTAGCGCATCGATACAGATGAAAACTTGAGGTAACGAATCAATCGCGATCTTCAACATTCGCACCAGATCCGCAAGTAGTGGCCTCCTCCCTTCCCGAAACCCCTTCCGTATATCATTCGGGATCTCCCTGCCCACCAGCCGCTTCAAAATCGCTCCCATCATGTTGATGACTGTCTGCTCTTGCTGAGCATTGTAGTCGCAGTACAGCCATGCAACCACTATTTCTTCCTCCCTTGCCTGATCGCACAAGCTGTCTATTACCAGGGAACTAGTATTTATTGCCATTAGTGGTCGCTTCTTTAAAAGAATCCCCCCACTTACCTCAGATGCGTCTTGCCCACTCCCGGATCCCCAAAGCAAAATAAGAGAGCCTTATCGGCTCCACCCTGACCCCCGCTCCACTCCCGAAACTCGCTCCTTTCCAAGAGCCAATTCCCGACACCTTCAAATCGCTTGCTGCGCACGCCATCATGTCTGTTCTCAGGCTCTAGTGGAGAGAGCCAATGCATAATCCTTGTATCTTGGTCGGAGTCATAGACGGTTGTGTTGACGCTATTGTCTATATTGCCACAGTTTGTATTGCCATCGCCGAAAGTGACTGTGTGTGTGTTTGTAGTCTGGGCCATAATTCTCGGTCTAAAATCTCGGTCGCGGGTAGGAATGGTAGAGAAATATAGAAGGTTAACGGGGGAGTTTACAAAAATTTCCTATGGGCAAAGCTGAAGAATAGCGGTGTTATATAGTTTCCTCAGCCGCAACAGCCGCCCAATCATTTTCACTTCAAGGTAATACACACACATTGGAGGCTTTGACGAATTACCGCCACTAACTCCGCCTCACTCGAGCAGAGATTCCTGTCAACCGCTGTGCTGTGCTATGCAAGCACAGGCCACCGCAGCCTATGATATAACCACTCGACCAGGGTATTTGTGATATGAAACCCGTCCCCCACACCAGTATTCCACAGCCCCCGAGCGCGCATAAGTGCAAAATAACCATAATCAAGCCCCCCACCCTAATCTACAAAACTGTGATAGGCTGATGAGACATATCAAGGGAGATATTCTGCTCGCGCTCGTGAACTACACATCACTGCAAATCAGGTATTCTTCTGCATATTTGGCAGCCATGTCTCTTCGCTTTGCCAGATAATGTGTAGACAGCCTCGCTGATATTGTTGGCTCGGGGAGACTCCCATTTGTTGAGTCGAGAACTAAGTACTGTAATGTCCCCGTAGATCGAATTTATTCAGTAATTCTCCCCATCATCGTTCACAACAACTAAAATTTAAGATTCTAAACCGGACCCCCCTATAGGATTAAAAACCCACAGCCTGACATGAAATCTTTTTGGCTATTTCCCTCATCACTTTTTGTCCTTCTTCCCCGTGGCTGAGACTGAGATGATATTGAAACCTTTAGACCAAGGCTGCATTGGAAGAAAGAACAGCGCATCGAGGACAACGCGCTAGAATTACAAAGGCGCGATTCCACTCGTACACTCGCGAGAGAGACAGCTACAGCCTCACCTTACCCCGTCTCTTCCCATATTCTACCAACTCTTTCTAGACCCTCCTCATGCATCCCATGCGCCCGAAACTCCGGCATGGAGCATTGCTACCACTAGAGCACTCGAGTACAGTATCGGTACTGTATCCGAGGCTAACAAGAGTCAAGAAGGCATGCGCTTTAGTATTGGTTGCGTAGAACGCATCAGTGATCCAATAACAACACTGCTCTAGAATACCTGCATCCCACCTGTTATTATTACCGATAACATCGGGACTCAGCTCCAGATAATATTATTTGTGGGATAATCCCCTTGGAAATACACCTGGCTCCATTTGCTGATAGCCATTTCTCAGGAATCGAGAGATGCCACGCGTAATTGCCTGACAGTTGTAAAAACCACTGTCATTGCATGGGCAAAATACTGCCCGAAGCCTCAAAACTTTGCCCATATGCAATAGCAGTCGTCTTTACAAACGTTGGGCAATTACGAGTATACCTAGAAGGGTTAGTAAAGATCAAAGAACTATTTCTGCTGATCCAGTACAATCCTCTATAGAGGCAAAAGCTATTTCTTTTTCCGGTTTCAAATGATCCCCTAGTATATCGAGGTTGCACACAAGACGGCGGAGTCGGAAGGCAAGATAATAGAGGGCTCTACCGATAAAAGAAAGATCCGCTATCTTATATAACATTTCTTTTCCATCCATCCATCGATCCGCCCTAGACTCTCCCACTTATAAGAATTAGTAGTATCAAATTAGTCTATCAATACAATGATTTCGCCATTCCCCAGACCCCGACATCCCAAGAAGTCCAGCGGATATCCGGACATATTCGTACTTTCCGTCGCATGGAAGCAATGCCTCCAACAGTATTAGAGTAAAAGGCCCGAATAAGAAATTGTGATCGCCACGACCCCCCGCACTCGTAATCTCAAAGAGTTTTTTTTAAAAAGGACTACATACCGCTAAAACTATCCTCGAGACTGCCGGCGGCGAGATTAACTTGAGCCCTGAGCCAACGGGCGCAACCACAATTCCCCCACAATACTCGACCGTCGGTCGCCATACCCACATTCCTTGATTTTCGCTCTACCACGAATAACGCTGCAGGGGGGATGAAACTTGTATTCTCAGCAGACCAAATTAATAGGTATTATAGTCGTAGTCGCAATTCTAGTCGCAATTCTAGTCGCAATTCTAGTTATCATATCATGATGGTTGAATTTTGCTGGGGATCGCGGGTGTGCATCGTCGGCTCGGGACTCGACCTAACCTAATCTCGTCTCCAGTGTGAAGAGTTGTTCATCACGTGACATCTACGGGCATTCTTTCAGCCGCAAGGGAGCGATCACAATTCCATCACAGATAATCTCCTTCCTTGCTTTTTTCCCTTTTTTCCGTTAGATCCTTGGATTCGCTCGGAAAGTAACTTGTAGGGAAATTCCGGTAAGCACCCTAAAGCACTACTTGTAATAGCCCAAGAGGGTGGAGGGAACTTCAAACTACCGCCTACAAACCGATAAATAATAACAGACACTATCAAATCACCACTCCTAACTAATCCTAATCCAAGACGAATAACTAGATATATATAACTACCGCAGACTCAATACATACAAACTCCCGGGGGGCATCCCCAATAAAGCCAAAGGCACAGAATTTTCTCTCGTTGAAGCAGTAATCATCCCCCATTTCACGTCGACGGCCGATACTGCTGCCGGTAATACGGAGCCCCCTGCCCTGGTGCCGGAGTCCCAGAGAGCGGGGAAACCGGCGTTGTGCTAACAGGGTACGGCGGCCTGACGTTCGGCGCGCCCCCACCCGTAGGGTAAGGTGGCGCCCCAGCAGAACTAACCGAGGAGACACTCCCGCTCCTGGCAGAATTCAACCTCCTCAATCCCTCCACTTCATTCTTGGAACTTTCTAGCTCGGCTTGCGTCTCTTCTAGCCGCTTCTTCAGCCATTCTATCTCCCCGTCCTTCTCCGCTAGCCGTTTGCGTGCGGATTCCTCATCGGATTTCGTGCCCGACAGCTTATTCTTTATCCAATCCAGTTCTTTTCGCGTGCTCACTAACTCCGCTTGCGTTTTGTGGGTTTCCGATTGCGTCTCGGTGGACTTTATTTTAAAGTATTCGATTTCTTTCCGGGCACCCTCGATGTCCGGAACCTCCTCTATCTCTTCGGCGCGGCCGGCCGTGGAGTCGAGGGCTCTCTCGAGAAGTCCTGCGTAGCGCTTGACGACCCACTCGTTCGGGGCTGCCGGGAATGCCGAGCGGGGGATTGAGGTAGTTGGTACGGGTCGTTGTGTCGCCGAATCGATTACGACGCGCTTTGGAGCTTGGAGGAAGGCTGTTAGACGTTGGTATTCTTCATCTGGGTTTAGTAGAACTTGTATGAGCATCCAATGTTCGAAGCCGTCGATTGTTAATGCCGGTTGCGGGGGTCGGCGTTTTCCATCGCCGATGGGATGTGGTATCAGAAGGTATTGGCAATTTAACTTATTGTAGAGGTCGGTAAGGATGCTGGGATGGGTTCTTGCTTTCGAGAACAATTCTACAAACGTCAGCTTTGCTTAAGTCGAGGCTAGAGCTAAAATATACTTGTTTGGCGATCACTATAAGTTAACAGTGTCGCATAGTACATCGACATCTTGGTTGGAGAAAGGATGCAGGGTGGTGAATGATCGACAATACATTCTTTGTTCTGCGATTATTAGCACACTCCCGAAAACCGAGAGAATATACTCACTATGCATGCCGCAACACCCCGGAACAATGATCGCATAGTAGGGCTTGGGCCCATGGGTAATTTGGAATCTTCAACAAGTGCATGCCAATACTGAGCATCTGGTTCGGCATTATTCATGATAGCCGGTGATCCTGAGGCTGGGGCAGGTGCATTTCCCTGAGGTGTCTGGTTTGGCGGGTGACTATTCTGAGGATTATGCGTGGCATCCGGCGGGGCTTGTGTCGCTGGATGTTGATTTGAAGCGGAAGGAGAATTGTTATTATGTTGCTGGCTCGAGGGCTGAGGTGTCGGGTGGGCCGGCGAATTGGCAGCATGCGATTGAATTGTAGGTTTTTCCGGGCGTGGTCCGTAACCGTTTTGTGGTGGTGAATATGCCGGTGGAGGAGCAGGGGAACCGCTGGAAGGGGGGGGATTGAACCCTTGGGAACCTTGATACTGTTGGGGATGGGGATGCGCTACTGGAGGGTTTTGGTGATAGTTTTGTTGCGGCTGTTGATGCTGGATGTTTTGCGGCTGTTGGTGCTGGTGTTGAAGATTTTGTGGCTGCTGATGCTGGGGTTGCTGATGCTGGGGTTGCTGATGCTGGGGTTGCTGATGCTGGGGTTGCTGATGCTGGGGTTGCTGATGCTGGGGTTGCTGATGCTGGGGTTGCTGATGCTGGGGTTGTTGATATTGCGGTTGAGGCTGCTGTGTTTGCGGATGTTGCAACGGTTGTTGCTGTTGCTGTGCCGGTACAATCGGCTGCTGATTTGTATTATACGGTCCTGGTAATGGCACAGCGGGGTATTGTTGGGTCGGGGGATTTACCGGTTGGTATCCAGCGGGCCCCCCAGCCGAGGGAGAGTAGTTCGGTATCGGGTTGCTGTTATAAGTCGTCTGCGGAGGCGCCGGCCCAGCGCCGGTCGTGCCAGCCGCTTGCGGGGGAAAGAAGCCTCCCGAAGGTCCCACAACCGGGCTAGTCAGCGTAGTGGCACCCGTGCCCGGAACAGGTGTGAAGGACGGCTTCGAGGAGAAAAAGTTGAGAGTCTTTAGCATACTTCCGCCATTCTTATCCGGCGACACTGGCGGAGGGGGTGAAAACTGGGGAGCTAGGTAGGGTTGCTGCGGGCCCCCGGCAGGATATCCACCGGTGGTATTGATCGGCGGTGGTGCACTGGGATTGCCCCATCCTTGGGGAGGATTCGGTGATTGATTGTATGCCATGAGTGGTGTTTTCGACTATTTTTGAATTACCTTGCCCTGGTGCGCAAAGGCTGCGGGGAATGCGGAGTTATAAACTCGATGGGGCTGAAAAATGGCGTTCCACAAAGCTCGCGAGTTGGTGATACAGCCAAGTAGTGGAACACCTTGTTCGGGTTCCTCCGGGTGATCCTTGCCTAAATAGGTCTTCCTCGCTTACCTTGCGCCCACCTTATTTGAGTTAAGCTTTGAATTATTTCTTGCGGTTTGCCCATTATCCGGTATTTGATTACTTATGGGTTTAGTCCTCGCGATCGCCTGGCGTTTGTAAAAACGGCTGCCATTGCATATGGGCAAAAAATTGCCCGGAGCCTCAAGATTTTGCCCATATGCAATGGCAGTCGTTTTTACACACATCAGGCAATCACGAGTTCAGTGACAATTTGGCTTCCTTGTCTGGAAAAACCCCTTTCCCGCTGAGGCTTGGGTGGTACATGTGACACGAGGGCGGTGGGTGTCAAAAGCTACCAAAACCGAGCCGGCTCGCACGCCGAGAACGTAGCAGTGGCGCCTGCGTAGCTGAGTGGCTTGGAAGCTGGCGCCAGAAAAGGAGCTGTGATGGCTTTTTCCCCTAATTACCTGCCGTTGCACCAAAGCCAATCAGGACCAAACATTGCCAGGGAACTCTGCCGGAGTACTTTGCAAAGAGAATATTGTCCGTCTTCAATCACCAAGGGATTTTCAACCACGGTACAAGTCCATTGAGAATTATGGCTCCATACAGAGTGGGTGATCCTCTACACACTAATAGACAGAAAATGGAAATATCTCAAGTTGTCATGGAGACATTGGGGTTTCAAATTTTGGTAGGAGAATGCTCGTGAGAGGGTAATTACTGTTAAATGCCTTGGCATGGACTGTTAATTGATATTTGCCAAGATATTAACCTAGAAATTGCAAATCTTGGTAAATTAACCTACTGCGAATTTATTGGAATAAATGTCCGCTTACAGAGTTCCCTCATCATACCAGCACCATACGCAGGTAGAGTATTCTGTAGGAATCATTCCCGACCTCCACCTCTTGATGCCGATGTCTTCATCTTTTCTCGCGTGAGAGATCCCGGGTCGACACTGGTCTCTACTTGAGTAGATTTCCCTGTGCTACCTTGGGCAGATCCTAACTTATCATTAGTCTGCACACTAAGCTTAAGAATAGTTAGGAAGGTGATTCTCCTCGAAAAAGAAGAATCTCGCTCGCAATCTCTGCTCGAATTGTACGCCCGAAATACGATCACCCACTCGGCCTCTCCGTCAGCTCTAAGCTGTCGCATGTTCGTGATAGGCACCCCAGAGCTCAGAATCCATAACAATGAAGCCTCATAAGATTATGTCAGCAACCAAACAGAGGAAAGAAAGGGGTGGCAGTTGCACGGTTGCACCCCATGTCCTGGGAAAATCGGGAAAGCTCTAGCTACCGTATTATCAGAAGCACTAAAACAGAAATAAACTTATTCCCACGAGAGAAGAATACAAAATTCCGAGGGATTAGAGTTAAAATGAGGGAAAGCAGCATGGAGAAGAAGAACAAAAGATTCACACAATGAATGCCCCACATTGTAGCCGAGGAGCTATGAAAGTCCCTTGAAGAAGAAACGAAGTACCGTAGGCAAGGAACTCGCACGGGTGTGGGGATAGCCCACTACTCGAGTACAGTACACTGCAGTACACACTTTTCAATTCCCCGCATACCCGTAAGCGGCTATCTGCAGTGCTATTACCTCCCATCCTGCGAGCGCAGTTACGAACCTTGAAAGCGCACGTGACCCATAATCCACCGACCTCCCCGCGAAATCTTAGCAGCAATATGCTCTCACTATTTCATTCTCCCAATTATCCGCCGGGATATGGTATAATACCGTCTCTTTTTTTTTCCAAAAAAGAGCCCTCATTTTTCCGCTCATCCATCTCATCCCGGGGCTTTAGTTTTTCGGATCTATTTTGCGAAACTCCTCTTGAAAGAAGGCGACTCCCGGTGGGAGCCAGAAGCCCTCAGTGTTTTAGGTGCGCTTAGTAAAATAGCCGGGTAACAAATTCTTAATCTGGCCTGGTTCCAGAAAGCTCGGCAATTATTCGCCCAATTCTTACATAAGCGAGCGAGGCGAGTTCACACAAAGCAACCTCTGAGTTAAGGAGCAGAGACCTTTTTTCCCGAAGAGCTTACATCAAGGGACAAGTACAACCAAAAAACACTTCCTCATACCGCCGGGAGACGGAAACAAATTTACCTCAGAATATCCGAGATAAACTTCCTCTCCAGAAACTCACTATTCAGCCACCCTAATCACCAGAGTAACCAATTAAAAATAATCAAACGATCTCCAACAATCAACAATGGATTAAAACTAATCTACTAAACAAACTACCCCTACCCCCCATGAACAGAACAAGATACCCCCAACCCCACCCGCCATTCCCCCACTAACTAAGCAACCCCTACCGTTTACCCCCCTAGCAAAGTCACTTCCTCCCCTTCCCACCCTTCTCATCGGGATGAACCGCGTCGACAACCACCACGTCGACAACCACCGCGTCGACAACCACCACCTCCCCGGGAATAGGTGGCGCGACGAGCCTTGTCGGAACCATCCAAGTAGGAGGTAGCACCACCGCCTGGTTTGATCCCGGAGGCCCAATGGGAAGGACATAGACTTCGCGGTCGTTTGTGGTGGGAGTCTTGGATGCCATTGTAGCTTCTGTTTTCCTGTTTTTGTCTTTCGAAGTTCGGGTAATTAAGAGATTTGTGATGATTTTTTCCTGGCTATGGCGATTGCAGCGGTGGTGGGATGGTGTGTGGCTAATGGTGGGGCTTAATGTGGGGTTATATGTACTTTCTGGGATTATTCAAAAGGTGAATCCTAGCCCGTTGAAAGTGAGAATTCATATCTGGTACGGTCATGATCGGGATGGGCTTTGGGCTTGGGGGCTTTTGGCTGGGTGTCTTAGACACATAGATTTGAACGCGGTCAAGTAGCGGTATGGGGGAAACGGGTTTCTTGGTGTGATAACCGGGTTCTGGATTTTAGCGTGTGGAGAGCTTGAACTTTGAGACACGGACCGGACAATGAAGTTGCGTGAAACAAATATCTTTGAAGATTAGCCGAAGAGTTGTTTGTACGGTCTCTGGGGGCAACAAGTGGATGACGGGAGTCGGGAGAACTCTACCCGTCACCGTGTGAGATTCATCGTACCTGTTTCTTGGACCCCGCGTTGTGCGCACCTGAACGATCTACGTCACCGGTAATCACTCGTGACCGAGGCCCTTCCGGTGTCTGTTGGAAATATCTCCATGGTACCGGTAGATTTCTCGCAGGCATGCCAGCGCTAGGAACAATCCTTCTACTACCTACCCCTCCACACTGTTACTCTTATACTCCCCCCCCCCATACCCTTCGCGACCTATTCATGCCTTCCATATCCTCTTCAAATTCATCTCAACCCAGCAAATCCTACCAACCCCCCCATCAATCTCTCGTACCCACAAGAATTTCAGTGGCAGCGGCGCTTGAGAACGAAGCCAGGCCGGGATCTCGGCGAGGCTTAAGACTCTAGTTAATCCCATCAGACTGCTCGAGTACTCATAAGCGAAGGCCAGATAGAGAATCAAAAGAGGAAAAAAACCAATAAAAATAAGTGCAGAACCCACTATAAATATGCCAAATTTCGAGGCTATAGTACCTAGAATTTGACATGGGTTTTCCCCGTTCACTCAGCCGTTCCGTGCTAAAGAGCAGCACCCACCACCTTTGTGGGGTCATGGCGTCTCACCCCAACCCGAGAGCAACGCTTGGCATATACCCCCTTTTAGCGACACAACTCAAGCCATCATCGCCCCCCAGCGCGGTATTCTCCACCACTCGTTTCCCGTCCCCCCCTCTGATTCCAGTGGGGAAAGTCTCAATGCCATGTCTATCATTGGCGCCACCAACCAACTCTACACCCCCAGACAGAGAAAAACATTAAAAAAACTCCAATTCTCATATGAAACATAAAATCTTCTATCCCATATACAATAATACAATACAAAAGGCCCTAACCGTTATACTCCGAATCCCCCCTCCCGGTAAAAACTGCCAACAAAAAAAAAACGATGATCTTACACTACGGGTATTACACACCTCCGAGTGAGGCACCATGCATCAACAGCAACAACACAACCCGGGACATACAAAATTACACCCAAGCGCGCTGAGTATAGCACTCAGGAAGAAGCCCCCGACCGCGAAGCCAATAATCTTCCCGAGGTTGAATCCTTTCTTCCCTTTCGGGATTGGTAGGTCGGATGCTTGAGCCCCAGTCCCGCTGGTAGGAGTAGAGTTCGGCAAGTAGGGATTCGACGTCCTGGTTGCCGTGGTCACTTAAAAGCCAATTAGCCCCAATGCACTTTTCCTGTGAGAGGGGAGGAAACATACTAGTCGAACTGCAGCCCGCCGTCTTCACCGGTTGCCCGTAGCTATCCCAGCAACTAGTCGTCGCCGTCGCTCCCCCAGAAGGCGGGAATAATAGCCCCGTCGTAGCGGGGGTGTACTCGAAGCCGCAGTACTTTGCGACAAAGGCCATTAGGCCGTTGTACTCCTTTACCGTCGCGCATACCCCGCTGCCCTCGGTCTCCAGGCAGCGCTGCGCTTGCTGTCCGATCTGTGGTTCGTTTTGCGCGGGGCAGAAGCAGGCTTTTGTCTCGCAGGATGTTAGGTAGAAGATGGAGATTTGGTCTACTCGGTTGCTGGGTTCGCCGGCTATGCATTTCTTCTGGCAGGTGGTTAGGTAGGGGTAGTCCGAGAGTTGGTAGACTTCGTTTTTTAGGCTGACGGAGGCGGTGACTGAGGGGGTGAGGGTTGTGAGGAGCAGGAGGGTGAGAATTGTGCGGAGGGTGGTGATCATTATTATTGGTGTCGTTTTTTTTCCTTCTTGCTGGTTCGTGAGGGTGGTGGTGGTGGTGGGAGAGCTCGCGCGGGCTGGGGCGTGGGAGTGTAGAGATGGGAGAAAAAAGTATGCCCGGCTTCCTACATTGTGGCGACGGGAAAGTGTTTTATACTTTTACTATTGCTCTCCCGTACCCTCCTATCTGCTATACCGGTAGTCTTCCCCTCATGTTCTGCTCTCTCGTCAGGCACTCCCAGTGCCTTGGCAACCCCTAGTATGATGTGTTGGTTTTCTTCTTCTCGCAAGCCGCAATATAGCACAGACCGTAACACAGCAAGCCCCAAGACTCCACAAGTTGCACAAAATATGCTCACCACTCTACTGGAATCGTACGAGTTAGGCAGGGAGTTCCTCCCCTGCTATCGCCTTCCCTGGGAATATACCCAAAATGCTCGACTCTGAAGTTCCGCGGATTAGCTCACAACCTAATCCGATACAACTCTTCCGAACGGGGTTGTCTTATTAGAATAAGCTTAATTCATCGCCTTCTCACATTGCTCTACCCTTCAAAAACAGGGCTTTCGATTGGGCTGCTGTTTTTGTGGGGCTACTGTACTTGAGCGAAAAGCCCGTCCAGACCTTTCCCATCGGTACTTGTGTTCGAGTAATACTACTCAAGACGACTTACCCATTGAGGCTCAACTACAAAAGAAAATACAAAGGAGTATAAAATAGCACCCCTAATCCTGGAGAGCCCCGAAAGTAGATGTCTAACCTTGCGCCAGATGTGGCAGGGTGCGCTTACGAGCCAATGGGAAGCAAGTGATTGCGGCGCTCCAGGGTAGCTGCTTTCCCCGGGGGTGGTGGTATCTGCCGCTAAACCATGCTCTCCACGATTGTGGCCGATAGGGTAGATCTTGGCGGTCCAGGATGATGGGAAATAGGGGTAATGCGGTAAGCCGTCCTCTGAGCTTTGGGGACACGGGGGGACCCGAGTGTTCTTGCCAAGGATGTTAATAATGCTCGAGTAATTGATGAGATCAGGAGAGGAGGTGCTTGCTGCAAGGGGGACTGAGGTTGTGATCCTAGAACTTTTGCGGGCCAATTTGTGGTATCATAGACGCAGCTACGGAGGTACAGCCCATAAGTATTGTATATTTTACTAGCAGGGGTGTTCGGCTAGCGTTAGGTAAGAGTAATGAATTGGGTATAAGCGGAGCGAATGGAGTATGGTAGCTACCTAATTCACCCCGTCACCCTTGCTAGCACAAACACCCCCTGCTAGTAAAATATACTCGAGTACAATACTTATGGGCTGTACCTCCGTATGAGCACTCTGCCAGGATTATCAAAAAAAAAAAGATATGACGGCAGATTGAAGATCTCGCTAAGCTCCGAGATCCACGTGCGGCAATTGGAGAACTTAATTTATGGTCTGCATTCTTTCTCTTGGTTCTTGCTCAATTGGCCGTGTTGTCCCCTGGTTGAGCTCGAGGAAATACGGCTTAGCGCGCGCCACAGTATTTGGGAGTCTAAATTTACTAGCGGGATGCTGGTCCCCGCAACTGTGCTTGTGTCTCTAGGAGGAGGCGGAAGCTCCCACGATGGTCGATGATTTATCGGTGGCAAACTACTGTACTCGGGGGGGGTAACATAAGTTGGGCGCGCCCCATACGTGTATTGTAACTACTGCTTTGCAAACCCGTTTTGTGGCTTTTTTTTGTATGGGGGAAAAAAGTCGCGCTCGCACTAGCATAGGGAAAATAAACCTAGACATTTCGTGGCACAGCGCCGGACTTACAAGGGACAGGCATAAAGTTTTAACGCCAAAGTGGCTTACCGTACCTGCAAAAAATCATTAAAAATTGGTGAGGTCACAGAGTAGTGTGTGCGAAAACTTTTTCGTTTGGGGCACGCATGCTCCACTAAAGCTTATGGCCCTAATCAAACAGCATATAGTCTCTAAACTAGACCTTGCTACAAATTTTTTAAAGACCTGTGCGAAAACTTTATCCCTGGCCCTTACTTGTACATAGTACCTTGTACCCTCGCATCCTAATACAGTACCGTACTTGTAGTTTCGTGTGCCACTATTAGCCTCCGATGCTCCCATAGGGCTCACCGACAATAATCTCCCATAGCTAGCGTTCGCACCGCCATTTTTCCGTCAATTGGGGTACTCTCAGCAACGCGTGCTTTTTCTTGAACTTCCCCCATCGTGTCTCAGTTCCAACCCGAGTCAGGTCTCAAACTTGTTAGCCAAATCTAATCCACCCATCCGCGAGGTGCACAAAAATCTGCACTCGAGGTGTCGAAATCCAACCTTGAAAAAAGCGATCTCGCTTTACCCGCCTGGACGCTTAACCATCGGCGGGAGGCTGCCGCACACAAACTTTTGCACTTCCCCTACGAGTACAGAAACGTTGGACCCACTTCGAGTGCAAAAAAAATATTCGTGCGTGCTACGCCATCTTATCTGCCGTTATCCAAAACATTTTCAAGATGCCTGTAGATCCGCTGTATCGGTCATTTTTTCGCTTCTTGCGACAATGCGTGCCTACCAAGGTTCTCGGGGGAGCCGAAAACCAACTCTATTGTTAGGGCGCAGAAAGGCACACGGGTACAAGTACAGCAATTCCCGGAGGGGAACATCTAATATCCTGCAGGGTGGTGACAAGTGATAGGGATTGATCAGAATTTTTAGGATGCCGAGAGACTTGGCGTAGGAATAAAGGATGTTTATTTGTCTTGTGATTCTGTGCTAGTGTGGTGCTTTAGATGTTCGGGGTACCTCGGTAATGCTAGCCCGGTTGGTAGGAGGGTTAGAAGGTGGCACAGGCATTGGTATTCGCTATTAATTTTAAAACCCTTATTGGCTGTCGTGCGAGGCAGAGATAGTAGATGATTGTAGTACAAGTGCCAGGGAGATCTTTTACCCGTAATGGTACTTGTACAAGACGGGGTTATTTTGTCGGTTAAGTATGCTTCTGTTGTACTAGTACAAAAGTATCTACTCTAATATTTCTACTCGAGTACGATTGCCCACTAGAAGATTAGTGAGCGGTCAATTTAGGTTAGCCCACAAAGTAAGCCCCGGTCCAAATACCCCTCCCCGGCAGATATCAGGCATTGTTTTAAAAGGGGCCACAATACTCATTTCGTTTGCTAGAAACGTAAATTCAAGACCAAGCTGGCAGATAGCATATCTCTCTATATTTGCCCTTGTCGGTAGTCGCCTCTTTCTCCCTAACGGGCATACAGATTTTTTTATTTCATCAATTTTCTTTCTTTCGGGTAGGTGAGGTACCGCACAGTATACAGAGACTTCCGGGACGCTACGGTAAGCACTGTGGGTATTATAGGAGAGGCATTCAACAATGATAGCTAGGGTATTTTAGATCAGCCTTCAGATCCCTTCGTCTGTATTCAGGACCTCGCGCTAAGTACGGTTCATAACTTTATTCTTATAACTAAATAATGGAGATACCGCCACTCCGTGGCTTACGATCACCAAACGGCAGTACAATCCCGAGGTACGCCAGCTCAACTTTGCCCATACCGTAGTCCGTCTCGTATCGAACCAACCGCGCGACATGTAGGAACCCACCACAGGAACCCGAATGCCCGACCATATCACAACAATCCCAAAAAAATAATAAACAAAACAAAACAAAACAAAACAAAACAAAACAAAACAAAACAAAACAAAACAAAACAAAACAAAACAAAACAAACAAAACAAAACAAAACAAAACAAAACAAAACAAAACAAAACAAAACAAAACAAAACAAAACAAAACAATATCAATCCCCAAAAACATCAATACCACCAAACAATTTATCCTCCAACCGGGCCAGCAATATGCCATAACAACTATCCCCACCCTGTATCCTCCAATGCGCTGTCAGGCTATATCCAGTTGCGCCCTTAAACCCACAAACACAACAAACGTGACTGGTCGGGGATTCCAACACCCCAAATCGAACCACCAGGGCCACCTTCAGGCTGTCACTAACCCCGTCCCAATCGCCAATCAAATTGTCCCAATATAACCGCCTCCAGGCCGCCGCGCATGCAGCACTCGAGGCCTTATGCTTGTTCAGCCTCACAAAATCCCTCCCGCACACCGCACATGGACCCGATCGTCCCGGCAAGTATATGTGTCGAGTATTGAGCCTGTCCATCGGCCTCAAACAGTTGTGACCACCCGTGCCCACATATCCGCATCTCCGGCATTCGCCCGCCCAGTGTTCCCAACGGGCCAGGCCGTAGGCCGGGCTAAGGCAGGCCGCTCCGGAAGACAGCCTAGGCCCATATAGGCCGAATTCGATCGGCCTACGAAAGCCTATCAGGCCTGACAGGCGCCTATAGGCCCGGAGATTAGCGTTGA
>Ga0307513_10002048_pt1 | contig 28357 bp, 21 predicted proteins | sample 15_EM_MG_FD_202174 | JGI IMG/M metagenome (GOLD analysis project Ga0307513, IMG submission 202174) | Populus trichocarpa ectomycorrhiza microbial communities from riparian zone in the Pacific Northwest, United States - 15_EM | ecosystem: Host-associated > Plants > Roots > Unclassified | place... | reverse complement strand
GCGCAATCCTCCTATTCCTTTTTTGTTGATAACTAGGCTTTATTAGGGGCGTGTCCTCATGGTGTGGAGATTAGAACCCTGTACGGAGATACCGAATTTGACGAGATAATACGGTATTTCTATATTCCGCAATCACCAAGACCTACCGTATGTCTAGTGATTGTAAGATCCTTCATTTACAGCAAAAAAGAACAAAAAAACTCCGTATCATACTATATAAGTCAGGGAAGGGGCACTTTATATATATATATATCGCTCTCCAAACAGCGCCTTAATTGAAGTGAAAATCATTGTTTCTCTGCGCCTTTTTTCCCCCTCTTTCTTTTGGTGATACCCCTATAGTCCTCGAAACAGTATGCCGACAATTGAAGATTCTGATAGGAGACTTGTATATAGGTGAGGGGAACCAAGGGGGTGTTTCCCGCGACACGATTTCAAATAGGATGTAACTTATTTGACGTGCTGGCATCTGATCACAATTTGAAATCGCGAGTTGATTTGGGGCTTCTGCTTCAGGATTTCCCAACCGCTATTTAGAGGATAGAAAGTCTATGAGCTTGGGAGCGGTGCGGAATAAGCGGTTTGGTTGCTTCCATTGCTGTTTCTTCGGGAGAACCATATTTTGAATTTCTCGAATCTGCTTTTGTTAGCGGGGGCGCAGTTGGGGGTCGCCAGGGGTGGAGAGGACCTGGTATGATGGCCGGAATCAGACTTATATGACAAGTGAGTGCCTGCCCTGGTGCTGTCCTATAAATGGCGAGTTAACCGTAGTTGCCGTAGAAGAGATCACGGGAAATATTTTTCATAAAAGGCAGTTGTACAAGATTTTCAGTGCTTTTTTTATTAAAAAAAAACACCATAAACTCTGGGGGGAACGAGGAGTATCGGATTGTAGGGGCAGCTTGAGTTGATGAGGGGATCGGGGTGGCCTCTTGCTGAATACGATTTGGGCATTTATGGCCATTGTGGGCGGTGGAGATGTTGCTAACTGGAGACACTACTTCGAATAGGGCCACGGGGATTCAGAGCGCAACAGGGATCCAATCTTGAAATCCCTATTGAGGATGTGGGGGCTTTTGAACCACGCGTCAGCAATATATATATATGTAAAGATGCTCGGAGGACTACGACGGCTATTACTAGCGCATAGACCAATCTTGGTAGTATTTCTTGGGAAGATCGGTATCATACAAATTCTCCATACAGACAAGAGTTATAGTGTTCGAATTTTAATGACCCCCTCATCACTAGCACAGCCAGACCAGGAAGAGTCCTACGAAACCTCGCTGGAGTCAAAAACGGCTAGCTCCTTTTGTATGATATTATATGACAACCCCAACCTTCCCCGGAGCCCAACATAGCCAAAGCCAAAAAACAATCCAGGACAAGGAAATCCATCACCTTTCGAAAAAAAAGGCCTAGAGGATCCGGAAAATAAGCTCCTGGGCAACCGGAACACCGCAAACAAATCTGTGGCCTTGGATTTTTGGTAAATTCTCTTGTTCCGCTGATATCCCATGCTTACCTTCGTTTTGCGGGTATCCGGGTTATTATTCCCGCCGGGGGGGGGTAACCATTGCTTTCATTGGGGAATACAGGACTTTGGTAAACTGAGAGAGCCGCTCACTCCCTCGAGTTCGGTGGGTAATACTTCTTGCCGGGCGGGATGGGGTATTATATGTATCCCGCAACAACCCTATTTGAATCCTGATATCATACCTACCTACACACATCCGCTGCAACGGCCAAGCGCCACCAGATCACCCCGTGGCTTGACGGCAGTAATCCGATGCCGTAGGTGATCCCTATTTGCACCTCTTGTGGCGGAGTAGTTCTCCTTTAGGTCCAATATTTATCGACATCTGCTGACATATATGTACTAGTACCTCTCGCTGCTCTGAGGGGTCCTTGTTTGTAACCAAAGGGACGTCGCTGCTTGTGGGTCTTTGTTTGCTTGAGCAAAAGTTGGCATTTCCTCCATGTTCATTGAGTGTACGGTACTGCGCATAGATAAAGAGTTGGGCCAAATATATCATCACAGGAAATCACTCTTGAAATGTTGTCTTTGTTATTATTATTATTATTATAACATGTCTCATCACGCCTGTGGAGTTGTAGGGGCTATGAAGCGACAAATACATGATACAGTATGGTTGGCGGTAAAAATCCCATCGTCACCCCCGGTCTTGCCTCCTATGCTTTTTTTTTGACACCTCCAATATCCTTGCTTAGTCTTCCGTTCACGGGGGTGTTTAGGAAGGTGTGTGTGTATGTGTGGATGGTGAGCTGGAAAAGTTCCGGCATACCGCTGCTCACTCACCGCCTCTGTACCGAGCGAGTCTCTACCGAATTGTCTATCTTCGGCGTATCTGCTACTGTTATGTCCGCCATGGGATACCGGATGTTGCTATATTAGAGTGAGAATATTTATTGGGGAATGGAGGGTTTGCGTAGAGACCTAGGCGGTGTTAATATCGCGCTCCTCAAGATACTTGAGATTTGGCTGCTGTAGAAACGCTTGAAAATGGCGAGTTCAAGAAGCCCCGATATTCGTCGGGGGTTTTTATGCGGCGGCCTCTCGCAGCACTATCAGTCACTCCAACATAAGTCAGGCTGCGCAAACACTCCAATGTAAATAGTAGGTATCCTCATTTGCTCTCGCTATCCTATGATTACCCCTTGAGGTAAAACATGATACAGAAAGACCAAGAGAAACAATGGTCAACCCACTCCTCGATTCCGCCCGTTAAAGCCCACTCCCCGACAAAAAAAAACCATACTTAATCCCCACCCTTCCCGGCGTGGATAACATCCCCTGTCGGCATCCTCGCCTCATACTCCAACCCAACCCTGGCCTTGGCTCCCTTCTCGAGATTAATCTCCCACCTGAGCTCTCCATTCTTCCTCAATTCCACCCTAACCCCCGATCCAGCAGGCACACATGTCGGCTTCTTCCCGCCCATCTCAAAGCCCGAGAAGAATTTGACATTCGTCGCGGCACCCCCAAGCATATCTCCAACATTCTTGAGGGCGGGCCGCTTAACCGCGATCCTGAGCTTCTCCTCTTCGCTGACGGGGACTTGGTCGAAGAGGATTAGCGTGACAGGCGTGGACCTAGTATTGTAGATGCTTATGTTCCGCTCGTAGGTTACTACTTGCTCCTTCAGCAGCATGCCCTCGGAGGTTACGCGACGGACGGGCTTGGCATATGTAACTGGTACTTCCTCGTCCACGCCGAGGCCGATTTCGAAGGCGTCGTTTGGAGCGCAGCGGGTTACGGTTGAGTTGCCCAGGAATGTCCCGTCGATGGTTAAACCGGCAGGACCGCGTAGGAGGGTGGTGGGGGAAGGGTTGCGAAGACGGGCCTTGAGGAATACGGCGGTGCGGTATTTGGGTACGGCCAGGCGGGAGAATTCCACGGATGGGAGGGCGAATTCGGAGATGATGTAGCGGGATAGCTGCTTTGACGAGACGACCGTCCGGATCCCCGGGAGGTCGTAGGTCGTTGTTAGTCCGTGGGTTTCCGACGTACTCGTTGCGATGCCCATCTTGTTGGATGGGGAGTCTAGCACTGTGGATGCGTCGTCGCCATCGTCGTCGCTAGAATCACTCGAGTCGGCGGCAGTGTACGGGTTCTCGTAAGCGGCGGCGGACTTGCGCATGCTCACGCTACGAGCGAGCATGCTACCACCACCGAAGGAGATGCCTGTCCTGTTCGGACGGGCGCTTAAAGCACTAGCTTGCTGGAAGTGGCGAGAGTAATCTCCCTGCCCCCCCACGTTTTGAGTCTCGAATTCGAGCTTTGCGCGCCTTGCCTTTTTCTCATCGCGTTTCTCTTGCTCGGGGATGGTGTACAGTCCGCCGTCTCTCTCGCTGCCGTAGTGTCCCCGTCGCTTAAGGGATACGCGCCAGGCATCCATCCATGGTGCTTTATCCTCAATCCCGTTGAAGGAAGTTTGCGAGGTCGACAGCGTGATTTTGGCGTCTCGCCAGGTCTCGCCGGTTTTATTGTAGAAGTGGGCCCTGTAGGAAATGGATCCCGTGTTCGACGTGGTATCCAGGCGGATATCGTACCGGGGAACCCAAGACGCCCCTCCAGTGATGTACGAAATGCGCAAACTTGGCCCGCCGTCGTTGACCGGTGGCTCGTCGTCTTCCGCCCGGGAGGGCCTTCCGGTGTCAATTGCGCTGGGAACGGACTTGGTTCCCTTTGGCAGGCTGTCCAGTTCCACGGTGATCTTGACGCGGTAAACTTTCTCGGGGGTATACAGCTTCTGCTCCTTGCGCTCTTTCCTCGCGAATTCTTTTTGTCGCCGACGCTCCATTTTCACGGCGTTCTTCTTGCGAAGTGCCTTCTCCCATCGCTTCTTCATCTTTTCGTGCGCGCCTTTGAGTTTTTCCAGTTCGGCGTTTGTGATGGCTATGCGATCCTTGGCCTCCACCAGCTTGTCGTACGTTTCCTGACGGTTAGATGAATAGTGGGTCAATTCTTTATGTACGGTCTGTGACGGGGCGGAGGGAGTCCTCTCAGGCCAGGCCCTCATGAAGGCGTCCATGTACTCTTGCTGCTGAGTGCACGATGCTTCGGTCTCTCGATAATCTGCTAATTGCTGCGTCGTCGCTTTCAACCGAGCTTCCAAGGCTTGCAATTCCGGGGACGTCTCTTCATCTTCCGATGATGTGTCGCTGTCGGAGTGATCGTCAAATTGATGCTGGTCGTATTTCGCGTTGGGGATCAGGTCCACCGCCATGTCGGTGATGAGGGCCGGGGTGTTGTGTCCTTCGACTTTAATCGAGTCGGCTTCGGCATGAGGGGTGAGATTGTAAATGGTGATCTCATTCCTCCCCGGCTGCGGCAACCAATTAGTCGCGATAGAAGACAAGGAGGAGGAGGAGGAGGAGGAGGGCGGTAGCAAACCTTGATGGTAACATTGTTGATATCCCTCACGATTGCGGCGCGAGAAGGGTAAATAGTCACGCTCCTAACGCTAAGGTTGTCGACAGAGAAAGATTGTTTGTGAATGGTATTTTCGGCCATGTCTGCTCTTGGGTACCGGTATTAGCTCCTGAGGGAAGTGTTGGGGTGGAAATGCGATTTTTGGCTGATGAGGGGGGACTACCGTATCTTCTTATACACCTCTCATGGAGAGGTAGAGAAGCATGACTCAAGTAATATCGGTTGGTTGTTGCAATGGCTTTCCCCAGGGCTGAGCACAGGGCTGGGAACTTCCCCACATTATAACGTCTACATGCAGCAAAATCAAGGATCCACTCCCTCGGAGTGCCAGGATTGTAAGAGGGTGACGCCAGGGGAAAAACTTTATTGGAGAGAATTCAGACTCGCAGTATGATCTGCGGTACTCGCACCGGTAAAGTTAATAGCAGGGAGGAAAGTTTGAGTCACGCTTCAGCCTAATAATGGTTGCTGGGGCTCATAAAGTGCTTGATAAGTTGGTCCAAGTTAATGCCTATCACGCATGCCAGGACTCGTACTGTACGCGTTATCGATATCAGCACCCTGTCTTGCAGCCAATGTCCGAGCACCCCAACGAAAGCCTGTGATAATAACTCTGGCGACAGAGACAGAGACAGAAATTAAAGTACACGTACACTTCAAGCCTTGTGTGCCATCCTTCAGCATCAATGGCAGCCTTCGTCCTCTTTGCCAGGTTGTGAATCTACTGCAGTCACCCCCAGCAGTGCTCATTTTGGTTTGGTTGCGACGTTGGTGCTTGACTCTCCTCGATATCACGGGGGCGAAAGTTCCTCCGGTGTTGCCTTGCTGAAAATGAGTATGAACGTATTTTCCATCCCTAGTGTGCGAGTACGGTACCGGTATTGTGCTCGAGTAGAGGTAGCGGTAGTCTAGTGTATACCCGAGCACAGCAGCACGGAAAAAACATGCCGAGTCCACTTCGAGTCTTTTCAATCGGGGAAATGTTTTCCGGACGGGGTATAACTTACTAGTATGTATGGTACTACGGTAGCACTCCAAGTTGAGCCTCATGAGTGGGCGCGCATTTCCCTTTGGTTTGAGGGAGCAGAATTCCTATTGTACGAGTAACGTACTCGGGTGCAAGGTATTTGGGAACTGGTAACACAAACACACCCCAGCTTGTCGCTAGGCAAACGTAGCAAAAGTGCTTGTGTCACCGTCGCGACCTCTTGTCTACTGTATTCACCCAAACATATGTCTTGGCATGAGAGGCTAATGTGCAAGTTCCGATACCAATAAAGCCATACTCGTGTCATGCACTGCGAATTACTTTCCGCCCCGGCGGGATACTCCACTACTAGAAGGCACTCGCGACGATTCGTGCATAGATAGTATCTAGACGTAACTTGCGGTGCTGCCTGGATAAAGGATTTCTGTCGTTTGATTCTTGGCAGATTTGCTTTTCCCCCAGGTTGCTCTACATTACCTTGCGCAATGGTACTCGTACTATAGCATTAGGTTCCAATGTGTCATCGAATACCGCAGTAGCCTAGCTCTGCTTGATAATCGTACCGTAGCTTACAATACCGTAGAAACCGAGTCGGGTCGGTAGCGTCTTGACTGTGGCGGATAGCATAGCTCTCAATAATCGACTGGTACGGTATCATTCTCCACTGATAAAGATGTTATTGAATGTACTTGTAATGCTCGAACCAATTAGCAGTGAGCTGGGCACACTGCATGCATTACCCCTTCCCACCAGCGCCACCGGTACCGACGTGGCCCGGTTTCCACGGTATACCGGTACCTAAGCGCCATAAGCCATACCTCTAACGGCCCGGGGACGATGAGCACCTTGATAAATAGTTATTATTCAATTGCACAGCCGGCGGTAAAAAAAATAAATAATCAAAAAATCGAGTGACCAGCGCATGAGCAGCAGTGTTTCTTGCAACTTGTTTCCACATTTTCGGATTTTTTAATTTTTAATTTTTACCGCAGGCTGTGCTTGTACCCATACCGTGCTGCGTTTGACGACCCTGGGCCCTGCGGGCCATATTTATTGTTTCCATCTTGCAAGCCATCTTAGGAGACGAGTAATTTTATCAGGTGACTCTTGCAGCCCTGGTGGAATGTGGCGTTAACTGTCGTTGGCTTGAATTTCATGCAACGCCACGCGCCAACGACAGTTAACCGCCACATTCAAAGGTATTGGGAAACTTGGCGCTAAGGGATTGAGGCTGGTGGAGGGGAAATGTAGGGTTGACACAAAAAGAAATCGGTTGAACAGGGAAGCTGGAATAGTACAGGATAAAAATGAAAGAGAAGGAAACTAAAGATATGAATAACTGACGCTTGAAATGGTGTATTCTGGTATTGCAAGAAGTGAGTGTGGACATGAGCTGATAAATTATCGAATACATTTCCCATGGACCTTTGACGCCGAGCCGCGGTTGAATTTCCCAATACTTTTGAATCTGACAAGCACTCTACCGTGGCCTCCGGGACAGCCGCCGATGGTAACTTTGGGAAATTGAATCTTGGCATCATACAGAAGAAAATTGGTTGGAGGCGTGCTTTTAAAAAAACCAGAATAAATGGAAAAGAAAAAGAAAAATGTAATCTATGGAATAACCCCCATAATTTAAACCCCGAAAAAACGTCACCATCTCAATTCCCATCACGGTAATGACGGGTGAGCGAGTATCTAGGCGCTTGCCTCGCGTTTCTGACCAGTGCTAGGAGGAACGGTCCTCACATTGACACTCACAAAGCCTCTGGGGGTGTCAACCTCCATTACATCCTCCTGCTTATCGTTCATATGAGCACTCTGCTGATCCTCTACCTCCTGACCGCTCTCTTCGGCATTCCCTAGTGTATCGGCGGGTGGGTTCAACGCGTCTTCCTCTTCCTGTGGACAGAGCCTAGCCGGCCCAACTTTCGATTCCATCTTATCCTCGATATCAATCGCGCTAAGGTCCAAGCCGTTCAAGATAGTGCACCCGAAAGCCTCGAGCCTCGAATTGGCCCATCCTCTTATATCGACCGAAGAAATTTTCAGAGTCGGGTCTTCTCCGTAAAGGAGGTCTTGACGCCCTGTCCACACCTGAATCGCCTGAGGTTCGTAGTATCTCCCGAGAACCTTTTTGAGAACAACCCTGGATTTTTCGCTTGTTCCTCCCGGGATGTACCACTTAATGGTCCAGTCACCACCGCATGAGCGGCGCATACGGGGAGGAAGTTGAAGACTTGCTTCATCCTGAACTGGCTCTGTGCCTTCCCGGGGGAAGGCAGTAAAAATAGGACCTCCGAAGACGATTCTGGTTGTTGATTTGCCAGCACTAATTTTGGAGGGTGAAGTGTAGGTCTGAATCGACTTGACAACCATCATATCTTCTGCTCCATCGACCGTGCTCCCTTCGGTAAAGCATTTGATGCGTATCGGTTCATCAATCCAGATTTTTTCTGCACCTAGGTAAATGCCATTATACGATGCCACCTTGCATTTCTCCGTCTCGCCTTTTTCGCTAACAAGATGTACACTATCAGGGATCTTATCAAATACTGAAAAGGTACTTGCGGTTTCCCGGCCAGGCGCAACAGAGGGATGTTCGCCTGTCGTCGCCTCGTGATCGACGGCACACTCAGGACGGGACAACCATGGTCTGACAAACCACTGTTTGATGTCGCTGATAACTTCCCCATTCTTTCCCTTCTCAGCGCAGAGCTGGATAGCGTATGAATCTTTCTCTGTAGCCCACGGCGGAACAATGTCTTTTTCCACGTTAACAAACGTTTTCATCAGATCCTGGTCTGTTTCTTGTTCCTTGGGTTTGGTGATTACGTTAGGAGGCATAAGAAATGGCGTGTACCCGGGGCGCTCGACGATTATCCCGGCGGCCCAAGCGCCGCCTTGGCCGTCGACCAAATTTTTCCAATCTATCCCCTCATAGCTCATATCTTGGTTATCAGGAACCCAGACCCATCCAATCTCCCCTTTGCGTATGACCCATCCTCCGCAGTCCTGCTCCGCAACCTTCTCCTCCTGAGATATAACCATCTTTACCCTCTTAACTTCCCTCCGGTAAAATTGAACGGATCCCTTCGGAGTTGATGAGGATGCTGGCCCGTTTTTTGAACCCGCGGTACTACACAGGCAGCATTGACAGAACTTCCCCTTGGCTTCAGGGCTCTTGGTTGCACTAAAACGAGAAAGGTGCGCAATATGAGGGAAGAACTCGGCTGGTGACCTGTAGCGTTTTCCCGATGGGTGCCCGTAGAGATAGGTATCCGATCGTTCTTTCCCGAGAATACCATCCTGTGAAAAGGGTCAGTATAATGTGGGAGGCTAAGCGATCTTGGGGGTGATTTGTTCTTCTGACTGACTTTGGAGGAACATTTGATATGCTCAAAGAGCTTGTAATTGCGTGGGAGTTCGGCAAAGACATAGTCGAGCGACTCTGTGCGCTAGATCGTCAGATAATAGCTTTAAGTAACGCTGGGAAAGATTCCAGTGGGGTAGAATTCAAGTTCGCATATCAACATGCTTGCTGCAAAGGATTTCCCGCTGACCTTGAGGATTCTCTGGGTTAGAGAAGAGTTGATAAACATGATTACCACATTTAGTTCTCCACATGACATCTTTGGCGCTTCCCGCGGGGACGGGGGCATAGTATTCGTAGGCACCGTCAGGACGAGGCTTCTTTTCGAGATTAGTCGGATATAGAGCCTTTCCGTCAGAATAGTCGCAAGGTAGGAAGCGGCAGTCGTCAGGAGACTCAGGGCGGGTAGTCCCTGGTAGTGGCGGCATGATAGGCAATGGGTTCGGGGGTTTCCTAAGAAAGTGGCGGTGAGGGGTGCGAGAAAAAGAGAAAAAAGCTGTGGTATCGTGGTGTATACCAGTATGCTCTTGGACGGTGGTGAAATGTTGTCCTTGCGAGGAGGAAATATATGTTGGGGGTCAACTAGCCAGGGAAGAATTGGATGGTAGCGGTGATAATAGTAACGGTGATGATGATGTGATGGTGGCGATGGCAGTTACAATGGTGGAGGCGTGGGAGGGAGAGGGAGAGGAAGGGTGAGTGCGGTGAAGGCCGGGGGGTTGGGTGGTAAGATGTGGTGATATAGGGTGAGGAAGGGATGGGCTATGTTGTCTTCGGAGCCCTCTCGGCTTGATGAGAGATTCCGTGAAACTACGGTTGTAGGTTTGTTGGTTACCCTGTCCTGAGCGACGAATACCTCGCGACACCCCCCCCTCCCGTTAACAAAGTCTACGACATCCGCTATCCATTTCTTCACAGGATAATTCATAGCACTGACGATCACTCATATTATGCTCCGCTACCTTTCGCGCCATTCTAACACTGTTCCCCTCACCACCCATCTCAGCCTGCGACGCGTCGGGTCTTTTAGCATAGGGCCACCTCCGTGTTCCCTCTCATCATACCGGTATCTTCATCCTGCACTTGCCCCACCACTGGTTTTCGCCGGATTAATCACAACCCTCTGGGTGTATAAGGTTTCCTGTCCTTTCCTTTTTAATATAACTCTCCCGGCTGCTTATTCCGCGAATAGTGTGCTGTGATGGTTATATTCCAAAATAAGATCATTTACATGCCGGGTACCCATCCTTTCTCCCTGAACTGATTGCCGCCACCTCCGGCTACGCGTCTGTATTCTTCGGAGAATTTCTATCCCGAGTTTGGTTTAGGGGATATTAGAAATTAAGAATTAAGGTTGGGGTTTAGGCTAAATACCAATAGGTATCCCGCTTGGAGCTAAAAGAGAGAAGATTGAAACTTACCAAAAGTCCTGTATGGGGATCAACTGGCGCGGAAAGTTCCGAGATATCAAGACTGAGGATGGGAAGCTATTGAGTTGGGCAGAAGCGACAGTTTCCCCCCGTGCACTAGCCGCTCCTACCAAGTGCAGACGGAATGTGGTCATTGTTTATTTTCAAGGGAAAGTTATTCAAGTAAGCTCTGTTGGTGATGGTTGGGATTAATAAAATTCACAGAAATACGTCGTCAACACCTTCTCGTTTGCCGCTTATATCTGAAATCTTATCCTCACTCGAAACGCAAAGCTCTTCTACAACCTACACAGTAATCATCCCATCGTACCGAGGCTACTGGACCTCCACTGGCAGCCCTTCGCAATCCGGGATTGAAAAGGATATGAAGGCTATTTTCTGTCACCTCGAGAGTTATAACACCCCCGGGACAGAGTTCATCCTTTGGGGTCAGAGTATCGGTTGCGGTATAGCTCTCAAGGGATGGGCCAATCACCTTCAAGCCCTGAGGCGTCGAACACCTATGCACATCAAGGGTTTGATTATGGAAACACCATTTGTCAGTATCAGTAGTATGCTTTTGGCGTTATACCCACAGCGTTGGCTACCCTATAGATATCTGTCACCGTTTTTGAGAAATCATTGGGATGTGCCTGAAGCGGTTAAGCAAATTACGGAAAAGAATGTTGAGGTGGATATAGTAGTACTGCGGGCTGGGAGGGATGAACTTGTTACGGAGGAAGAGGCAGTGAAGGTTGAAGGGATTCTTGAACAGATTTCGCGAAGGGATAGACACATCCGGAAGGTCATAGTTGCTGGAGCTCTTCACGTCCAATGTGTGGCTAAGGCGCAGGGTCGGGGCGAGGTTGTAAACTTTCTAAAAGATACACGATAAGTTGGAACTCTGGGAACCTATGGAATTTTTGCACTTACCCTTCTTTGACACGACACTCAAATATGGTCCCCTAAATTCTATCCTTTGGATCCTTCCCCCCAACATACATTCCCGGACCGGGCCTCCATACTCTATCTCAATCCTTTCCACCGCCAGTGGCTCACCCCTAAACCTCTAACACCCCAAACCTGCCCTGTCTTTCCACTAACACCTTCAGCATACTGAGCACTCCCACCCCCCCCCTCCCAATCGAAAAACCCAGTGTGTGCGCTCCCAATCTGTACATCATTCACCCCCACAAGATATAACGCCATGACACATAACCGGCTAGGAGAAAAGTGAATTCGTTAAAGTACTCGTAGGGTAACAAAACAACGCCTCTTTACTAATCCTTGTTCATCACCGGCCGATATTTGTCATGCCCCTGTTGGAGACTCCGGCGAATATTTCGGATATCATACAAAAATGCGCTCGCCCGCTCAAATTCCCTCTCGAAATTCCCCCTGTAGAGAAATCACCGCAAACTCCTCCCTTAGCTGGGAGAAAAACGGTGCACAACAGCTTGACCTGCTGTAGGGTGGGTACACCTTCCGAGCAAATTTCTCTTGGATTCGGGCGCTTACGGCGGTTAACTACCATTAGCCCAGGGTTGTGTGCGGTATCGGAGATTGGCGGAAGCGGTTCGGAGATAGAAGGCTACTGAACGCTAGCGGGGAACGTCTGCAGTTCCAACCATGAAGTAGGGCAGCTGGTTACTGAATTGAAGTTAGGTGTGTATCAGCTCAACGTCGCCCGCTGGACCAGGGGCCTCTCCACTGACAGGCGAGTAGCCCAATATTTCTGTCGTACTAGCTGTAGGGAGGAATGAGGACAAGGGATCTGCATGCCTTCTTCCCTCCTTAAATTCCTGATAAGAGAGGTCTCCCGCCCGCGTATTCCCATTACACACCTCGCCTCGGCCGATCCCGCCGCACACTGCGCACGTGTTTAGGTGCGGGGGGGGGGGGGGCAAAGCATGTTCCTGTAGTCTTCTGCATTGTGGAATATATTCTGTTCTGCGAATGCAGGTTCATCATGTACGAGTGATATTTCGTGGCTATACTGTCTAATTAGTGGGGCGTTCCTTATGACATGATAGGAGTTTTGACGAGGCCACGCCGGCAGTACAGCCGACACAGGTGGAAAGAGTCCCCCCCTTTTTTTATTTTAAATTTTGAGCACGTGCGGTGTGAATGAGTTCTAGGACAACGTGAGAAATTTTCACCTGGAGAAGTGATGCCCATCCTCCTTCTGGGATTTCTGATGCCTAGGGAGCGAGGAATGGGTTAGTTAGGTGTCATGACAAATGGCACGAAGGATCTTGGCATTTTTGCCAATATAACTGGATACCTAAACAGGTGGTACCGGAAGACATCCGCTAGACGAATGCTCTGATTAGGCGGGAAGTTTCTAGAAATTTAATACCCCCGACAACTGACACCACCGATTTTTGCTTATAGCGTTAGAAAATGGCGATGTGCACTGGTATTTGGGCTTGCTACAGTGCTTATCAAACAGAACTCTTCCTATTTTCGCAGAAAACGCCTCCAGCCGGGCCGGGGATGTATTGAGTACACCCAGCTTCTATTGGTGCTCTTTTGGACAAATTTAAACGGAACATCAAAGAATTCTCCCCTGTGTCTTCCTACCTCAGCTCTCCCTGAGGTACGCTCTCCCACCGGGTGCATCCCATATTACTGTATTTATCTGGGAATCGCTCATATCACAGAAATGGTAATCATGAACGGCAGTAGGAATACCTGGAGAGTGTTCCAATTCCAGACTTGGGACTCTCTTGACACTAATTTGTCCTAATCAAAAATATATCGTGCTGGGGAATGCCGAGCGTGAGGCCTTCTCTTCCCGTTTCCTCTCTGGGTCTTGTGCCGCCTGTTGGAAATGGGGAGACGAGGAGAGAGATGTGCGGGCGGTAGAGGTGACTTGCTTGATTTCTAGCAAGGATAGACACCCTTAAATGTAGGAAATCTCTCTTGTAGATGCTGTCCTGCGACATTTAAGCATCTCTTTGGTGTGGCTTGTGGTAGGTTGGGGGTGTTAGATATCAGGTTTGTACGCCGGAGCATGGTCGCTTAGTCATGGAGCTGTCCTGGCTGTCATTGATAGCGGGTCTCTTGCGCCTTTTCAAATCTCCTCTCTCCCCCCTTAAGTTACACATTAGCCTTTTTTTCTTCTGGTAAGCCAAATTAATTAAACTGGTCTTACTATAGCTCTTATTTCTCCTTTCTTCCACTCTGGTCCCCACCTTCGGTAAAGCTACTCCTAGTACCTTCCGTATCCAATTAGCGGTTGTGCTAACGCTCTGTTCCGCTCGCTGATTATCGTCTCCGCTCGCCGTGTAGGGTTCCTAACAGGTGGCACCCAACACGGTTGTCTAACCTGTGTGCGAGTGATAAGACATGACTTGGGTTTGCTAATTTCCGTGAGCTTTGTTGGACTATCATAGTAAGTTCTAAGAAATATGAGTGGGTTTTTATGAAATTGGCTTGTTAGTTCTTATATCCTAGGGCTGTCAAATACTAAGCGCTGGATTAAATGTCCGTAAGTAATAGCCTATAACAGAATTCCCTGGACCTGACCAATGTTTCTAAAGACTGATAAAAGGAGGAAAAAGAGGTCGTTGAGAGTTGGAGAGACCTGGGTGGAATCGCTAAACAGATACCGAAGGATTTATATTCACCGGGGGCCTGTTGGTGCATGTTTTGCTTCAGCTTACGGACGTTTGGTCTCGCTGCGGGGAAGGATGTGAGTTTTTTCTGTGCACTTTTCGGATGGATCGCATCCATTACTGCTTTCTTTTGCTGGAGAATGAGCTAGGTTAGGCGCCTCGAGCTTCCTTTGGGCTGGGTCTGAGAATTTCCACCCCGGGTGGACTCGTTTTGAGGCTCGCATAGAGAGGGAGTTGGCGGGGATAGTTAATTTCAAAGGCACCATTGTCCTTAATATCCCGGTTATCTCACTAACGTTAGATGAGTTGCTCGATTTCTCTTGGACCCTTAGCTTTCCTCTTTTGGGATGTGATCCAAATCTGCTCCCTAGAGTGTTCGCAATGGGGAAGTCAATTGTGTCTAACACTTATTGTGCGCTGCCATGTGTAGGGATGGGCACCCTCTAGTAGGCGATTCCTCAGGATTTTGAGGTTGGTGGAGAAATGCTTATCCCGGTCTGATAGTGTAAGAAGGCGGACGGCACCTTTTATAATCGGATTTAAACTAACCTCTACAAGAGCCGCCGAGATTGGGAAGGGAAAGTTGAAAAGAGGTGGGAAATTTTAAGCCATTCAAGATCCCCTTCCCACTGCTGATTGGCTGCTGGCTCTTGATGTTTAGCTATAAGGACTGCAAAATGATGCATTATATACATGATAGATTGTTTTCACATCCGGTTTTAGTAGGCATAAGATATGGGTGTCGATTTGGTTTCATTAGTACCCGCTGCAATTGAGCCTAATATATCCGGCCTTCAGTTGATGTTTTTTCACACCCTCTGCCCTTGGGCATAGGGCGGTTGGTTTTGTTTGTTTCGCCTTCTGTGCTGGTCGGCGTAGTGCATCGGGTATGAGCTTTCGGGGTCCCTGGCCGTTTAGGATCATGGGTGGTTGTGATGTTTCTGGGAGTTCCTTTCCTTTGAACCTCGTGTGTTCCATTTGGCTTTTTAGGGTTTAGATTAAGTTCTAGAGTAGCCCTCTAGTTTGTAGATGTATATATCTCTAGGGATGCCTTAGCTAGCATTTCCGTAGATCGTTTAGTCCATCGTTTTCTTTCATTTAAGGTGCTGCATTTGCGGTAATCTCACTCGCGCTACAGCCCATGTTAGTCATTTCTCTGAAGATATGGTCATTGACCCACCACCAGATCAGGAATATCGGGAAAAAGAATGTCCCAGAGTTGGCTTGGTATCATAGCAGATTTGCCATGCTTGGGAGGTTAGGCTTTTTCTAAATTCCGAGAATATTAGGTGAAACCGTGCTGATTAGGTAAGATGATTTTGAGCAAAGTTTTCGTGGGAGATGTGCCCTTCACTGTTCGGGGGAAAAAGAACCCCCAGTTTAGATCGCCACCACTCACCCATTCTGCAAGCCTGACTCCTCTTAAACTAACTCTTGCTGAGTACTCTATTATTTGAACATTTCAACATTAAGTGATGTTGGGGCATCAGGACTAAAGGGGTGTCTTCCAGTAAGTCATTAGTGGGCTGTCCTCTGCTTTCCTGCAACCTTGAATCTGATGGAACAATACGAGAGCTTTTTCATGTAGTTTGCGGCCCCATGGCTTGGATTTGTTTCCTTTCCCCCCAAAAGAGAAAAAGACAAGCTGTGTCTACACTTTTAGGTAACTCAGCAGTAGAGAAAATTCCCCATTTCCTATAGCTCTTTAAAAATTACCTGCTCCTTTGTGGATTGCCTCTCACCAATGGCGAAGCGTAGGTTCTCAACTGGGTCCCTAAAGTACAATAGAAAAGCCTTCTAACTCTGGGATGAAGAAATTTTTTAGGAATCCCCAGGCGCACCAAAACATGTTATAGCAGATAGTTCTTATATTTCCCGCGGGACTGATACCGGAAAATTCAGTGTGGCCTCTCTCAGAAGCTAGAAACTTAGAACATGAGATATAGGGTATTAGAACAAACGAGACATTCTCTAACTGCAAACACCCGGCTCTGCGGAGGAATTACCACTTTAAGTGACGAGACTAGCAGAGGGCATTGCCAGCCGACGATTTTGATATTGCGCAGCTGGGCAGCCAGCAGTGCTGACCCCTCGGAGGTCTCAGACTTTTAGCGCGTCATTAATTCTCACTCGAATGATCGCTAGAGGGTAGTATTACCAGACTGGCACTAGCTGAAAGCCAAAAACCGGGAAGCGCACGCAAAGTAATCTGTTAAATCAATCTATGGGGGGAGCGTGCAGGTGGCGGTAGGTACCTACGGGTAACTGCAGGTACCTACGGGTGACTGCAAATGCATAAGGGTGACTGCAGGTGCTTACAGGTGACTGCCGGGCCCTATAGAGAACTGTCACACCCTTCCTCGAATAGTGCTACTATGAGATGGCCGAGAACTATGGTCAATCTCTACGGCTGCCGTATTTACTAGAGACGGAGGCTAGAGCCTAGAACGGTAAGAAAACCTGCCCGGGACGCACGGGAGGCTTTGGGACACTGGTATCTTCATCGTGCTATATATATGATATGTGCGGTATTATATGGAGCCCTGTTTGTGCGCCAGACGAATAGGGCCTCATGTTCACGCTCACTGGGCTCTAGAATGCTCTTATCCACACAGAATGTGTGTGCGAGAAAAGGTTTCCGGGTGTGGAGGTCTATCTGAAGAACCCCACAATGCTGTGACACCTTGGCGAGCGGCTTCAGCAAACTGGTGCCAACACCAAATTAGCTATAGAACGTGACTTATCGCTTGGTTGGGCCTATTGGGGCCTGGTACTGTATATTCCCGTTTATCGCCTGGGGCCAGTGGAACGCGGGATTCTTCAGAGCGAGGAGGGTGCAGACCACTGCACTCGGACCTTTTCTGTCCTCCCTTGGGTGTGGCAGCCCTGTTCTGTAAATAGTATGTGGACATACTGTGTTCAACGTGAGGGTAGGTTTGTTTTCTGTGGTGTTTGGTCTTACGAATATTGGCTGTGGCCGGCAGTTTAGGAGTATCTGAGAACACAGCGACCTGTGCTTCTGGATATTGGATTACCTTTCGGGCACTCCATTATGGGAGTTGTTTTCACATCCCATACTCTAAGCATGGGGTACTAGTGTTGGCTCCCTTTTCTGAATGCCCGCCTCTCTTGTGTGTTAGATTTAGTTTGTTGCTTTCCTATACTGTATTTTTTTGCAGAGGGAATGGGGTTTAACCTATTTACTCTAGATCCTTGTGAACCGCCCGGGACCAGAGAGGATTGCGGATTTCAATTTTTGGCAGTTCTGCCGGGTTCCTGTCATTTCTAAAGTGTTTGTTAGCATTTTGTTTGTTCTTTAGAACTTGGGGACTTTAGTTAGCCGTTATCTGTGCAGGGGGGAAGGTATATCCCAGGTCTGAGCCGGGTACCTTCTACTCGAGCCTCTAGTTTGTGATATTCTCACTTTAATTTTGGGCTTCATTGGGGGCTACCCAACTCTCACCGTCTCGTTTTTAGCCCGTTTATTTCTATACCCTAATTTCTTAGAAAGGCACATTCTGGTCGTGGGATGAGATAGGGAGGATATAGGGCTTAGTATGGTCAATTTTGGTGGTAAACTGGTATGATATCATAGAATGATCAGACTCATGTTTGAATTTTTGCACTGTAGGATAAGGAGGGTAAAAGTAGAGACTTCAAGGTGTTTGCTCTTAGGCTAAGAGAGAAAAGAGAGAGCGAACCTACTCCTAATCCCAAACACTCCTTGTGGGTTCTCACGTTCATTTATAAGGGTCTTTGTAGGGTATATTAAGAATTTTCTTTTTAGATACGAAATGAATGAATAGTGTCCCCGAGACAGCAAAAACGAATCCAACAGGACAATCCTAAATCTCCACCGGTGCCCTGATAATGCCCACCCCGCAGCTCACTATATAGACCTTCCATCAGAAGCCCTTCAAATTCGTGGATTTGAGGGTAGCACGAAGGCAGCTCCTAAATTGCCAACCCAAGGAGTAGGAGCAAGAAGTTGGGGCCGCAATTGTTGAGGATAAGGGTGAGGAGGAGCTGCAAGAGGCCAGTGCCGCAGACCCCTGCAACCACAGCGAGGAGTTGGTTAAGGATTGCGATGAGGCCGCCAACAAGAAGAATGATGACCAGGAGGAGCCCCGTCACTGTGAGCTGTTAGTATATGCACTCGAGACACAAGTCGTGAAGGATGTGGAATAAAGGGACATACGAAGTCCGCACTTAGTTAGGAGAAGCTGTAGTGTGAAGTTGATCTCACAGAGGATTCCGAATAAGATAGAGGCAATAATGTTGGTGTCGAGGAATATGTGGCCAGAGGGGATCTGTCTGCAGTTGGTGATGACAATATTGATGATAGCAATGATGTCGTTACAGTACACCGTCACATCGGTAATTGTTACGGTGGCGGTAGCATCTAGTAATGTTATTAGTTTAAGCCCCGGTAGGATTTATAGATGGTTGGTATAAGAACGAACTATAGGCGGCGTTCTTTCGGACAAGGGCGGCGTGCCCTTCATTCAGAATGACATCTAGCTCTTTGACCTCCCGCTTGACAATCTCAGTGGAATCGAGGGTAGTGGGTGCGGCAACTGTTTTTTTGTATTTAGCACTGGAATGGAGTTGGGGAAGTCTCCAGATACCTACCAGCTGTCCCTAGGATAAAGATAAAGAGGCTGAGGAGGGCTATGAATGAGGACTTCATTTTGAATGGTGGTTTAGGGATTGACTGAAGGAGGGATATCAGAGGATACTTGAATAATACTGTCTCGTTCTGAGTTTTGGTGTCTTCACTGAACAGGTGGTTGGTGAGGGTTCCTTCAACTGGAGAGAGAGGGGGTTTATATAGATTTCGCCAACTCTCTGGTGGCCAATGTCCCCAACTGTTCGGGAGCCAAGTGGGGTACAGCGGGGGACAGTATGGCTGTTTGTAGTCCTTCCGGGGGAGCGGTAGCGTGGGACAACCGTCTTTGGGCCAGTCCGTGTCCCTTACCGAGTGAGACTGATACCTTCAGGTGAATTATAGGGGGCGGCAGTGACGAACTGTGGGGGACAGCAGGAAACAATAGGGGATGGCGCAAGTTATGCCCCATGACGCGGTATTCGGCTGTTCGGTGGTGTAATATTAGGACTCAGCAAAGCACAGCAAGGGAATATCTGATTTTCCTGCCCTGGGCGGATAAGGGGATAGGTGGAGTGGAATGGATTGGGTTCAGGAAAATCCAGACTGTCAAGATTTCACTCATTAAGCTCCGTGCTTGTTGTTTCCCTAGATTTCCTAATTCTGCTTTGATTTCTGTACTCTTAAACAAGCCGAGGATAATGGTGGAATAACTGCGAAACATCTGCAGTCGAAATCTTTGGTTTTTGTCTTTTACTTTTCCTCTCTCGGCTGGTGGGGGTGACGTAGCATATTTTTTATTTGGATATCTAGTATTTTATATCAACTACAACCTTTGTTCCACTATAATAGTAGGTGACTTGATCTACCTCTATCCTCTCTGAGAACTTTTGTTTATGAAAATACAAAGATAATGAAGAACTGGAGAGAGCTCCAGGGGTCCCGGAAACACTCGATTAGCGACTAAAATACACAGTCTAGCAAAGTTCCATTTAGGTCATGGAACCTCAGGCTGTAAGACTGTCCTCCATAGTCCGTCCGGTCCTACCTGTCCCGGGCATAGTCGGTCCCAGCACCTCCGAAAGGACAAGCCACCGGCCATAGCCCGTCCCGTCCTACCTTAGGACCGAGGAACTGGCATATGAGAAGGCAGATTATGCTGAAGAAGAGATGTCGATAAAGGTATCCCCTGTAATTTGAGTCGGATAAATGATGCCAAGAACGCAATCAATATAGAAAAAGGAATGGTATTCTTGAATGGATAAGAGGATGTGGCAAAGTGAGTGGCCAGAATAGTCCATGAAAATCATGAGTATCATCTTCGTCTCACCAAGTACCCCATGGCATGTTTGGAGAGTTTATCACTTTTGCCCTTGTCAATAACTTCATGCTACTGACAATTAGCTGGCTGTACTTCGGGTGGGTACTGTAGTTGAGTGGGAGAGCAGGTGCAGCATACCATGTATTTTAGGAAAAAGCTAGGTTTATTATCTCACTCATAACAAACCATGTATAATCTTCATGATATCTCCATGGATTAAGCATAGAGTAATGACAAATCATCTGTATGTCCAAAGGTGGGATAAATCTCTTCGCAATACCTTTATACTATTATTCTCTTTCGATGATCCCCGCTTAGTCTTCCTTACTGCCCTTCAATTTCTCATTGGCAACCTTCCAGCATATCTGAGCCACACGACAGCAATCTCAGCGAAGGTTTTCCACTACAAACTTCTCTTTAAATCTTCCCAGGAAATCTCAGAAGGGTTCTCATTTATACCTCTAATTATACAATAGAGCAAAATACTCAAGTAATTCTAGGTGCATAGTGCACAGGGATAAGATAGGTTCTGATCCTTCTTGAGGTAGAATAGTGAGACTAAGTACTACAGAATCAGGTATGGCAAGGGTACCCTGTAGCAAATGCCGAGAAAACCTGTTTCTAAAGGACCATCAGCCTTCATATTATCATGAAGGATCTTATGGTGTCGATCTCTGGTATTGTATATAAAAGTAGGTTTCTCTAGACCAGGATACCCCAAAGTTATGGTATAACTATCATGCTAATACTTGGGTGGTGGCCGAACAACCAATCTAATCTTTAGGCATGCTGAGGCATTCAATCAAGAGGTGAAATTTGTTTAATTTTTAGGAACAACATGTGGGGTTGGAACAACCCATTGCCAATGGGGCAAAGCGCACACAGTCTTGCTCGGGGGTGGTAGCAAACAGCATAGTCTAAGTCGACAGGTCCTTCCGCAGGAGCCATAGCTCCAGCGCATATAGGACCACTGCACTCCTGGGAGTTGGAGACCTTCAAGCTCGCTACAACTTGCATTCTCGTCTCCAAGCTTGCTATAGCTTGCGTTCTTTGTTTTTTAAGAATATTATCTATTATTTTATTTTTATTTTTATTTTTATTTTTATTTGTTTTTACCTTTCAAACTTGCAGCCATGCCCAGGAGAAGGGGTTCTACACGTGGGACAGGAGCACCTGTCAGGGGCACTTCCGGGAGAGGCAGCCTCAGAAGCACTCACGGGAGACAAAGCCATACCATGAGTAGGACTCTCAGGAGTCAAAGCCACACTAAGCATAGGACTCTCAGGAGAAAAGGCCATACCAGGACACCTGGGACCTCAGGGGTTGGAAGGATTGAGAAAAACACAGGCAGCTGCACTCGGGCCAAGCCTCAAGCACTTGTAGCTACGATCCTACTCCTATCAACACCACCACCGGTTCTTGAAGTAGTGAAAGTGGAGATGAAGAGGGAAGCCAGTATAGAAACTCCTCTTACAATAATAGCCCTCTACCCAGTCCCGAGCTGCAAACGAGTACCCCACTAGCGCAATCAGAAACCTCGGTCACTCTCAGCTTGGAAGATACAATACGATATTCCCATTCTCACCCAGAACCAGCCCTCAGACTCGATGATATCCGCGCGCTTCTTCAGTCACATGAGCAAGAAATTGGTAACCGGGTAGTTACCCAACTCAATACCCACCAGCCCCTAGCACCACTACCAACACCAGTCAACAGGCGCATAGCAGCCTATCCTCCTATACTAGTCCAATCGCGAAAGTTCACCAGCCTGAGGATTACAGAGCTTGAAAACCAGCTCGCAAAGCTGTGTGTGGCGAAGGACTTGCCAGTGGAGCAAGCTGAGACAACTGGGGAGAAATCAAGAGCACTTGGTACGTACAACCCTACCTATTCTTTCTCAAGAGATATGCAGGAGAAGGCATCTGGCATTCCCGAATCAGTTGAATCACTCTTGCCTGGTGTGGAGCGTAGTACACTTGTTCAGATAATTGAGAATCGTTCTGACAAATATCTACCGGGTAGTAGCAACAGAGAAGGAATCAGCAGAATCTCAGTAGACAATCAACATCAGCGGAGTCGAGTTTGAACAAACCGAGAGGGACGGCAAGGAAAGCGAATTCAAGATAAGCAGATTCTTTAAAGCTTGGGTAACCTATAGCGGAATCCCAGTCACACTAGCACTACTGGCACTACAGGGAAAGCTGGCTACAGCACTATTCATTGATACCATGAACCTCTAAGACCTTTTAGAAAAATACACATGGGATGGAGTAAAGGCATATCACTTTCAATTCCACAGTAAACGAGTTGCAGGAGAGAAGAGTATGTACTATCCCAACGACTGGCAGTAAATTGATAGCGAACTCATCGCATCAAAGTGCTTCAATTACGCCCATATCACGTGACAGCCATGGTTAACCAGCCAGAACCATGCAGCCTCCTTTCTACACAGAGCTTACGGGCTGCCAATTTGAGAAAGACATCCGGTTTCAGCATTCAGGCAAGCTTGCACGACTGCTACTATGTCCTACGGACCACTGGATCACCGGCCCTGGGGCAACTCATACAGCACGTGTCATCCTATCACCACTGTTGCTCTTACAGGCAATGGAACTAGCCAAACTACCACTCAGGTATGGCGAAATTGGAACTACAGTGAATACCGGTCTCCAAACTGCCGCTATCATCACATTTGCATTACTTGTGGTAGCAACCATAAGGCCCCACAATGCGCTCAGGGAAACACAGTCTGCTCTCACCAGGTCCGCTCTGTCCTCCATACACGTTAGCTGCTCCACTATTTTTAATATCATTGATGTTCTTCCTCCTTTTCTACCATTTTTGTTATTACTTACACTTGTACCATACTCAATGTACTATATTATGCTTACTTTTCTCAATAACGATATATCATACTAGTCACAATAGATGTGATACCGGACACAAACTATCTCAATTCTCCAAGCATCGTGGTCAGCGGACCGCCCTCCACTGTCAGCAGACTACCTTCTCCAGTCAGCAGACTACCCTTCCCAGTCAGCAGACTACCCTCTCCAGTCAGCGGACTACCTATACGCCCCAATACTACACTCTTCTATATCCTGTTTACCTCTCACTCTTACCCAATACCCGCAGGCCAGCTCAAGTACAAGAGATAGAAAAAGCTTATGAAAGAATACCCTGACAACCTAGTCATAGAGGTAATCTTGGGTATATGCCAATTTGGTGCATGAATTGGTTTTGAAGCTGTTAGAAGTTCAATCACCATTCATCCAAACTTGTCCTTAGCATTCGAGTACCCTAACTTGTCACAGCTGAGATCAGGGCTGAGCTAAAGAGAAACCGTCTCAGGAAGTATTCTTCCTACAATATCCTCTACGGATACTTCATACCTTCACTCTTAGGCCTTACGGATAAGTTAGCTGAGACTAAACAGCGAATCCACTACCTCTCATTCCCCCCAAATATCGCAAACTTGATTAATAGTGGAATACCAGAACTATATAGAACAATCTCTTATAGCAGCATCACTGAGGCAATTTCTACCATTCAATACTTGGGAAATCGCTGCAGTCTAGTTAAGCGTGACTTCGAAAGAGCCTTTCGCCACCTCCATGTTTCTCCCTTTGATACACGCCTACAAGGTTTTTACTGGCAGAACACGTACTATGCAGAACAATACCTGCCTTTTGGGCTTCACAAGCACCCTACATATTCAACCTATTTGCAAAAACTTTCACTGGATTCTGGAGGATGAGTTACAATGAATGAGACTACCAGCTAAGATTGTCCACTACTTGGATGATTTCCTGATAATACTCCCTCCGGCGACTACTACAGATCTGAACATCTATAGCACAAGATTTAGCAAACTCTGTCAGGAAGTAGGACTTTTCATTAAGGTATCAAAGAACTGGGAGGGAATGATAGCCAGTTCTGGGGGTATGGAGATGGACACAGAAAATATGGTAATTCGACTACTAGAAAGGAAGCTATTAAAAGCATGGCAGCTGGTGCAAAATGCAATAGATCAAGCATTTGTTACACTCCTTAAGCTGCAAAAGCTAATGAGATATCTCAACTTCATTGCCATGGCTATACCACTCGGCCGCACTTTCCTCTGGTGTCTGTTTAATATGCAACTCTACTTTCTGACTGAGAGAAGCTACTACCGTAGGCGAACATTAAGCGAGTCCCAGAGAGACCTTACATGGTGGCAGAAAGTACTAGCCATAACTCCAGTAAGGTCAATTAGAAAAGAGTCAAGGAAGACAATCTTGATGTGGTCAGATGCTGCTGGCACGAAGAGCCTAGGGGGTTTCTATATCGATACTTACCCATAATAAAACCCACAGCCTAATCCTGGATCAGCCTTCTCAATAACCCTACCTTCTTGCATATTACGTACTTAGGAAGATATTAACACTAAGGAAATGAGAGCAGTTGAACAGGCCCTATTCGACTGGGGCACAAGTAGGAAAGGAAAAGGAGTGATATGCGATGTTGACAATCGTGTGGTATTTCATGGCTTGGAGAACAGGACAATGAGAGGAACAACAATGAATGTTCTACGATGATGCCTACTTTTGGCTACCGAATGTAACATAGAGATTGAAGCCAGATGAATTCCGACTGGGGACAATGCACTAGCAGATGTGCTCTCCCGCTTTGACTATAACAGAATTGCTAACCTAGCCCTACAGCTAATATATCCCACTTACAACCACCGAGATGATGGGTTTCTAACATACAATATTTGGGACTGTCACCAATAGCATCCTACTACATATAGTGAGGACTAGCTCCATCAACAATAGGCAATTATGATACACCAAGATCACGATTGACACTTTTTTGCACCTTGCGAGGATATCGTTACCAGAATAGAGGCAGCCTTCCGATAAAGGCTACATGGCTGATCGAGTGGCTCTGCTCCCTGGCAGGGTCTATCAAGGTAAAGACGATGAAACTTTACCTAGTTGGTATTAAGTCCTATCAGTAGGACCTCGGGATTGATTGCACTGCTTTTTCCGATTCATGACTAGAGAGAACATGACAGGGCATCAAATGCGATCACAATGAACTGGCACGGCGGACAAGAACACCTCTTACCCGTCCACACCTGCTTAGCCTGCTCAATCACCTACGGATACATGACTATAATGACACTGTAACCAGGCTGGCATTTATGGCTTTTGCGGGCTTCTTGCAAATAGGAGAGTTTACCTATCGTGCACTTGATCTCCAGATGGGACCTGCATTCCTGAACTGGTTCTTAACAAAAAGCAGCATTTGACTTATCCAGCATGATGAGCCTATTGAACTTACCCTTCTAGCATCAAAAACTGACCCATTTCGACAAGGAATCGAGCTAATTATTGCAGGAAGTCATGACGAAGCATCCCCTATCAGAGCAATGAAACAACTTCTCGCAATAGATACTGACCGCTGGCAAACAGCACCCCGGTTCTGTGTTGGAAGAAAAGAATATCTACCATTTACAAGACAGCATGTGGTAGAGAGGTTACAAGAATTGGGGACAATGGCCGGTCTCGGACAAGCAACATGGAATGGTCATAGCCTTCGCCGCAGTGCATCAACCTGGGCTGCTGAAGTTGGAATTTCGGAGTCCCAGAAACAAACTCTAGGGCGTTGGAGATCAGACGCATATAAGGCCTATATCGAATACTAACAGGAGGAACAAATATCCCTATCAGAGCGATTTCAGGGAGTACGAGCAAGGCGCAGGTAGGATGGCTTGCTCACCTGCCTCTAATTGGGGGAGGTCGTAGGCCACCGGGCGGCAGGCAACTTTACTGTCACTTCACCTACCTACCTTGGAGTGGGATATATTGGTGGCAACAATCCCAAGTGACAAGGGTAGCGACATTCTTCCAACGCCTCCATCAGTGGACTTATGAACGAAGTGTGAGAGAGGGATGGCATATCTAGGTTCAGATGAGTACTGGGTTTCAGATTTCTCTATTTCTTCTCAAGGTTTTTTCATTGTCTCTTTATACCATCATTTTCATGTATTCACTTGGCTTTGCGAAAATTGGTGTATGCCAGTCGCTAAATGTATACAACAAGCTTGCCCTCATTTCTTGTTTTTGAACTAGATGTAAATAGTTTAAACTCTGTTTGGGTGTTACTAGTAGACAAACAGAACTTCAGGACAAAGACAAGTGGTTTTGTAAAATCCTGGGATTGTCAAACAGTTGGTTCCTGTCATAATACGAATGAGCATCGAAACTTTGTCCTGGCAGTTTGTGCTGGCGGAAGCTTAGATTGGGTTGGGTTGGGCAGGGTCCACATGTTAGAGGTTTGGGCCCGGCCAGGCTACCTAGGTGGCAAATCCGGGTAGCCTGAAAGAGCTTGAAAGAAGGTCTGAAAGAATTGTCACTTACTGTATGTTTATCAAGTGACATCATATCACTAATATCTTTTGATTTTAAATAAATTGCTGTGAACTGCAGGACTTGCATCATTTCCAAGCTAGTCTCCATTCAGCCTGACATTTTTAATAACCCCTTGTATTATACTGTCTAAGATTAATTCTTCGGGGGTTATTCTTGTACACCAAGCAAATCATTCACAGACTTGACTACGGTTACCTTAAATAGTCACAATCATCATCACTTTTGATTGTGAGGCGGCCACTAGGGGTATTCAAAATTGAAAAGAGGAATTTTCAGTAAAGGTAACTGAAGGATCTTGCATTGGGTACTTTACTTAACGAGCCAATTGTAAAGATGAATTTTCCGTAATATATTTGAGGCCCCTATCACAAAGTGTAGGTAATACCTGTCAATTTATTGGTGGCGTATAGTGGACTATTGGTTTAGTCACTGCGGTGTGAAAGCAATAGAGTGCGCAAAAAGAATATATTCGTATCTAACGAGTGAAAGAAAGACAATAATGAGAGAATCATAACGGAGAAGAAACAGGAACGATAGGGTCTCTTATAGAGACAGAACGAGCTAGAATCAAGGAGACAAAAAAGGAGAGACGTAAAGGGAATGTAGGAAATCCTCCACTGTCTCGCATGTCAAACAATCCCGATACTAATTGAGTGTCATAGTTGATAGCTAGTGCTAGTCTGTTTTATATCCGACATCTTATGTTTCTGCTAAACTAGTCAAACACGCAAAGGAATTTTTCAAAACACTAGAAGGTTCCAGTGAGAGCGAGAAATGCTAGGACCAGCCGTAGTCAGTTTCAACACACTCCCCAATCGAACTATGGAATTCATGAGGGTTATTGGAAAACAAGGGAAATCAGATGTCGAAGGTTCTGAGGACCAAGGGCTTTGGTGAGAAGGTCGGCAGGGTTGTCTTTGCCATTAACGAAATGGAGGTCGAAGTCACCGCTGGAGTGTCGCTCCCGGATGTAGTGATAACGCACGTCGATATGCTTCGAACGACGGTGCATGGTAGGGTTTCGCGTGAGGAAGTGTGAGCTGAGGTTATCACCGAGGAGTACTGGTTTGCTGTTCAAGTTTTGAGTGCTGATGCCGATGTCCTGGAGAAGCTGTCGTAGCCAGAGGAGGTTTTGACAGGCGTTTGTCAATGCGATATACTCAGCTTCCGTCGTTGAGAGGGCTACTATAGGTTGTTTGGTACTAGTCCATGCAATTGGGCAGTTATAGTAGTATGCAATCGATCCAGAAAAACTGCGCCGGTCGGCGAGAGAATTTGCAAAAGAGGAATCACTGTACATGCGGAGTGGGTGAGTGAATTTCAAGTTGCCCCCTTTTTGGTAATTCAGACAGAGGTCAATTGAGTGGGAGAGATATCGTACAACCGATTTGGCGATGCGCAAATGTGTTTCTGATGGGTTGGTTAGGAATTGACTAAGGTGACATACAGTATGGAGAATGTCGGGTCGTGTGATTATTGCTGCGTAGAGTAAACTTCCAATAAGCGACTGGTAGGCTGTCTTAGGGGCTTCTGCTTCCCCTTCCTGGCGTGGGAGGAGCTGCTCTGAGGGCGAAAGTGGCGTTTGAATATTCCGAGATCCGGATGGCAGCCAACTGCGAATAAGCTGGCCGATATATTGTTTCTGGCTTAAACGTACAGCCGTG
>Ga0307513_10002047_pt1 | contig 28360 bp, 30 predicted proteins | sample 15_EM_MG_FD_202174 | JGI IMG/M metagenome (GOLD analysis project Ga0307513, IMG submission 202174) | Populus trichocarpa ectomycorrhiza microbial communities from riparian zone in the Pacific Northwest, United States - 15_EM | ecosystem: Host-associated > Plants > Roots > Unclassified | place... | reverse complement strand
TTAAAGGTATCTTATATTATTAGATATGTTATTATAAAACATGCTTTAGTTAAGGAGTTATTGATACTTCAAGTGCAAAATGATGATATAAAACCTTGATAAAAATGCACTTTTAAGTACTAATCATGATGCTATTGGTTTCTTAGAGGTAGGGAATGTAGCTAAGCCTAAAATTTAAAAGTTACCAAAGATATAGAAAAAAATCTCTTGTTCATACCAAATGTTTAATCAATAACAATGTTGCCCCAGAGAAAAAAAAAACTTTAATTTTTATGGCAACTTGAACACGCCAAAAAGTATTATTAGGAGATAAGAGCTTTAATGATAGATAAAAGGTGACATTACTCATTGTAAGTATGTTCTTCCTGGCTCTTACTAGGCCTTAAGTCTCGTAAGCTTCCACCCACAACCTTCCAATAATGAGATTGACTTGGTTTCTTTAGTACGATTGCATAATTTACCTTGGAAGGAATTACCATGATTTCATTACATAATTTACCTTGGAAGAGATTGACTTACTCACCCTAGTGCGATTGTATAACTCTTCAAGGAATGGATATACACCACAACCTTTCAAGGATGAGATTAACTTAGTCTTCTTAGTGCGTTGTACATTTTACATTGGAAGGGATCACCACGGGCTCCCTAGTGCGATTGCATAATTTACCTTGGAAGGGATTGACTTGGTCATCCTAATGCGATTGCATAATTATCTAAGAATATGATAGACATCACAACCTTTCAAGGATGAGATTGACTTTGTCTCTCTAGTGCAATTGCATAACCTTGGAAGTGATTGACTTAGTTATTCTAGTGCGACACGGGTCCGTCCCCTCTGCCCCTTAGAAGTTTTTCTAAGTATGGGCGTCGCCATAGTTCCCCCCCATCTTCAAAGGATGGACCAGAGGTTTCCCTAGTGAACTAGTAGCACCCTCCTCGGATTCCCCTTAACCTCTTAGAAAATTTTCTAAGTATAAGGCTCACTTTTCTCGAGTTTCCTTCAATCTCTTATAATATTTTCTAAGTATAGACTTATCATCCTTAAATTTTCCTTCCGCCTCTTAAAATATTTTTTTAAGTATGTGCATCGACATAGGTCTGTCCTCTCTGTCTCTTAGAAATTTTTATAAGTACAGACTCCTCTTTCATGGGTTTCTACACCAATTAGAATTTTTTTTTTCAGTATAGATTCCTCCATGATTCCCCTTTACTTGTTTAGAAATTCTTTTTCAATCATGGTGTATACCCTTATATATGGACCTTTTGGTATATTACTTGAGGTTTTCACCCCTCTTCTCATATGAAGAAAATTCAACAAACTCGTTGTACAATATTTTTACAAAGACTTAGGAGCTACAGATAACCCCAAATTTAATGAGCTCAAAAACCCTAAAAGCTCAAAATCCATGATCTCAGGCAACATGCCTAGACAAAACTGTCCATGGTCTCAGATTTGGGGAAGAACCCAATGCTATAGGCTCAACTGAGAGGAAGAGCCTTATTAAAACTATTATCCAAAATTACACTCTAGCCTTTTATCTCCACAAAAGGACAAGACTAATAGGGTATAAATACCCCATGAATCTTCAAGCTCCAGGTTCATAATATCCATTCTCTACTGCATATGTATTTTTAAAGTATCTCTATCTAAAATATTATTGTCTTATTTCTCTAAAAAGATACTTACTTAAGCATATAAGGATCTTCAAATCCATCAAAAAGAACCTTTTGTAGGTATCAGTTACCAGGTTCTGGCTACCAACCACCTTAACTAGAAAAAATAAACCGAATTGCTAGAATTAAGAGATTAACTGATTACCTAACATATATAAGCCTTATTACTAAATTACTTGGATTTTTGAGACATCTTCACACATTTTATATTTGAAATCAAATTTTACAATATATCTTCGAATTATACATAAACCATCTCGTTAGCAGACCATTAGAAAACTCAAACATAATTGACAAAGATGATACTCAAACTCGAGAATTCACCTCTAAGATAGAAGATAAGTAATTTATGAGTCGAATTGATATATTTACAATTTTTTTTTCCTTACGGCCTTCTTTGCGAACTTTTCATAATAAAGAATTGTACCATAGCCTTATTAAATATTTTGTCAATAAACAAAGTGTAGGGTGGAGGAAAATCAGCAGACAAGGGTCTTAAAGACAACAAAAAAAATAGAAAATATTATAAAAAATATAACATGGTGGAAATTATTTCATTAATATACTCTTTTTTGCTATTCGTCAACCACAATTTTAACCCAAAAAAATTTAAAAATCACACTCACGCGTGTGTGCGCCTTGTATATGTATTTAAAAGAACATATAATTTTGTACACTATGATCCTCTATAATTTTATTTTTAGCTTTAGCTTCGATTCCCTTCATTTTTCACCATATTGGTGGCTAAGAAACTACTATGAATGCATGGGTTCTGACTTCTGAGTATATATATAAGCACCTTGAAGGATTTAGTCTTGACATCCACATGAAAATAAGGACTAAAACGTAAGTTGTTAAAAGATAAAGGAGTAAATTACAGTTTCACTGAAGTATTGGGACTTGAAAAGTTATATAATTTTCAAGAGACAAAAAGTGTAATAAAACCCACACTCCCCACCCGACCCGTCTCCCCCCTACACTCTCTCTTAGCTGTCCAATGCCATCGAAGAACAAAATCAGATAAATTCTCACAGAGCTTCAACTCAAATCTCAATGAGTAAAATCAGTTTGATTATCTTCACTCTAGCTATCATAATCACACCATCATCGCCATCATCATCAACCGTTGATAGTGAATCAGACGGTGGAATCGGGCAATGGCGAATTCTCACCAAGCAAAATTTTTCTTCTCAGATAAGACTCCACCCTCATATCCTCCTCGTCGTCTCTGTTCCCTGTAAACTCCCCTCTCTCTCTGTCTCATTAAAGCAATACAGTTCTTAATGTTTAGACACGGTCACAAAATCCAATATGTTTTATTTATTTATTTATTAGTTTTATTCTTTTGTACATGGACCCTTTTGTAGTTTTTTTTTGTGGATTTTCATGAGTTTTTCTTCGAGATCCTTTATGTTTTTTAGCTTAGAATTTGCGGTTTGTATGTTTTGTAGAGACCCAGTATAGTTTTTAGCCTTTTTAAGATAAAATTCATGGTACACCAGAACCACAGAATTCAATGCAGTTTTATGTTTTTTTTTTGGAATTATGAATCCCAATGTTGTTTTAGTGATTTACACTTGTTAAGAGTTCGTTATTCAGTTTATGGCCCGTGATTCGTGGGGAGGTAGTGGTGTAAGATAATGCTTAAGTTTTTAATGACAATACCTTCTTAATGTGTTTCCTGAGGTCACATTTGAGGGAATTATGCGTTTGTAAAGATACCCAATTTATTTTTTAGTATTTAATTTGAAGATTATGTCTTGTACTATATATTTCTTGTTGTTTGTTTTCAAATTATGGATAATTATTGCCAAATATATATTTAGCAATTATTGAGATTTATATGTTTACATAGAGACTCAATATGTTGGAATTTAAATGTGTATCTGGACATGCTATATGGTTTTGTTAATTGATTTTAAAATTTAATGAACAGGGTCAGGTGTATCTCGGTCGCTAATGAAGGAAATAACGCATTTGGTTATTGATAAGAAAGAAGAATTCGGATCTTTAAAGTTGATGTATATGCACAAAAATAATGAAAAAATGTTAGCAGATGCTATTGGTGCTGTTGTTACAGATGAGATTACTCTCTTATACTACCATCATTCTTTGTATTATAAGTATAAAGGCAAATATCGGGCAAGGAATATTTTGTCTTCCATTTTTCCTTATTTTTCGCTCTTGCCTGAAGAAATGCCATTAAAAAGATTGAGTGGTGAAGGGGATTTGAAGATGTTTATTGAATCGGCGGATAAGGCTGTGCTTTTGCTAGAATTTTGTGGGTGGACAGAGAAATTGATTGCTAGAGAGAAGAATAATGGTAGCAAAACTGGTTTTGGTGTGCAAGGTGAGAAACCTTGGCGGCAGTATTGATGCATGTGTGTGTATGTTTAGACTTGAGTGTTTTTGGCATTCAATTGTGAATCACATAACAACTAATTTGTGCTGTAACAGGTTTTGATGGAGAGAGTAATGTAATTTCAACACCCAGAGCGAAGGAAAACCAGAAGGTGGCTGGTAGTTTTGAATTGCTCTCTGTTATTAGCTTGATATGATAACTGATATTACAAAGTAAACAGGGCAAGAAGTGGTTTTTATTAAAATTCTCAAACTTTTCTAGTTTCTAATGTTCTGGTTCCAGGGGACAGAAAATGGAGAGATGAAATGTGGAATGGAAAATGGGCTCAGAGGAATTCCTTGGCTTGGGGAGTTTGCCTCAGTAAATGATAGTGCTCCTCTCCAGGAAACTGATTCCCAGGACAGTGTGGATCTAAAGCCCAGTGCTGTATCTTGTTCCCTTGAAGAATTTCAGAAATTTGATTCTTTCTTCTCAAGTTTCATGACTGATGTAAGGGAGTTCTTCCTGCCTCCTGAAAAGCATAGATTTGGTCTGGTTTCAGAGAAATCAATGCTCTCTCCTCTTGGTGTTGGAGATTCTGGTTCTTGGTCAGTAATGCTTTATTATAATGGATGTCCAAGTTGTTCAAGTATTCTAAAAGAAGGGGATGACATGAAGAGAGTTCTACAAATGGAAAAGTCAATTGTCACAGAGGTGAGTAAATATGCTCTTTCTCTGCCATTGTTTATTGCTCCATATGCTCTATTGGGTTTCTTCATCACTTCTTGTTTGCTTTTAGAATTATTATTCACCTTACTGTATTATGTATTATATTGATTGTTGACTGTTGTCTATTTGTTTCACTTCTCGTAGCTGGAAGGTGATGGACAAGATCTTGATTCCGCAATACCTTCAAACAAGCCATCAGTACTCCTGTTTGTGGACAGGTCATCTGACTTATCAGAAACAAGAATAAAGAGTAAGGAAGGTCTTGATGTATTTAGAGAACTAGCGTTGCACTACCAAATATCAAATCAGATGGGTCAGCAGAGCAACGACAAGTCTGAAGCATCCTCTGTCCAAGCTTCAACTGAATACCAAAGTGTATCTGGACACCCGAAATTAAAGCTATCTCCAACAGCTCAAAACATTAAATCAAAGGACAAAATGTCTATCATGATTGTAAATGATGGCAAACCTGTCTTGTTAAATAGTATGGCTTCAGGTTTGGAAGGCAGTTCCTTGCATGAAATCTTGACTTACCTTCTTCAGAAAAAGGAGGAAGCTAAATTGAGTTCAGTTGCAAAGGAGGCTGGTTTCCAACTTCTTTCTGATGATTTTAACATTAAAGTAACAGATACATTACTGTCAGTAGCAGAGGTGGAGTCTGAACACATACCGTCTGATGAGAGCCTTGTTAGAACTAGTACTGATCTGGACAAAGATTCTGCCTCTAATAACCGTGAAGAATCCCAGTCCACTACTTCTCAGGATGATGAAGAGAAGTCTACTTATTCTGATGCAAGTAGACGCCTACCATCTATAGAACCTGCTCAATACATGTCAGATCATAAACCACCTACTTCAGAAGATGCAAGGGCAGAAAAAAAGGGTTCTTTCCAGTCAGACAAGTTGGGGGAAGAACAACGCAACTTTCAAAATTTCAAGGGTTCTTTTTTCTTTTGTGATGGAAACTATCGATTACTAACAGCTTTGACTGGTGAGACCAGGATTCCATCCTTGGTAATAATTGATCCACTTTCACAGCAGCATTATGTCTTTACTAAACATACAAATCTCAGCTACTCTTCACTGGAGGATTTTCTTCATGGATTTCTTAATGGAAATCTTGTCCCATATCAACGCTCTGAGTCTGAACCTGAAAGCCTGAGAGAAGAAACTCGCCCACCGTTTGTTAATATGGACTTCCATGAGGCAGATTCCATCTCTCAAGTTACAGCTCACACTTTCTCAGAACAGGTTCTTGGTTTTAATCAATCTGACAATGACTTTGCTGCAAATGCATGGAATGAGGATGTGCTGGTCCTTTTTAGCAATAGTTGGTGTGGATTTTGTCAGAGAATGGAATTAATTGTTCGTGAAGTGCATCGAGCCATTAAAGGATACATAAACATGTTGAAGACTGGATCTAGGACTGGGGAAACAGTGCTCACTGATGGTAAGTGCACTTTAAAGTATATTGGTTTAGTCCATGTTTAATTATTTTTTCTTTTTTTCCTTTTCAGAACATGCTTTCCAAGTGAATTCATATAAAGATGTTTCACATGGGAAAGCTTAAACTGGGGGGCTGGTTTTCCAGAATCTGTTTTAGACTAGGTCAGAAAGGTTGCAAATTAATTTCCAATTATGATCCAGGGTTAATTAACTGGTTCATAATTATGGAATGTTTTAGAGGTTCTAATTCTCAAGGAATTCATTCTGACTAGTAAAACCTGGCTGGTTTTGGCTCTCTTACCTGTTTGACATGGGAAAAGTCATTTGTTGTTGCATGGTTGCTTTCTATAATTTTTCTTTAGTAAAATCTACATTTTTGGCCAGACAAATGGTTTTTCTATATGAATTGGTATGAATTTGACAAATGAAATGTATTATGTGACAGATAACCTAAAGAAGCTTCCCAAAATCTTCTTAATGGATTGCACGATGAACGATTGCAGTTTGATTCTAAAATCAATGAATCAGGTATGCCTTACAGTAATGGTCCACGCTCCAATGTGTTTTTTTCTTACAGCTATACTGTGACACTTACTTTCTATTTTCTGGTGTATGTTGATGTGCAGAGGGAAGTTTATCCTACTCTGTTGTTATTTCCTGCAGAAAGTAAGAATACTGTCTGTTATGAAGGAGACATGGCTGTAGCTGATGTTATTACTTTTTTAGCTGACCGTGGAAGTAATTCTCGACATCTCACCAGTGAAAATGGTAATTTTTTGACAAGAACATTTCATCCTTGGTAAATGACATTTGATGGAATAGTAGCTGAAGGAGATTGATAAGCATTTATGTTCTCCTAGTTCACACTTTGCAAAGTTTAGTGTTTTTCAAAAAAAATCCACATCATGCCTCTATTTGGTTAGTTGTGATCAACTAACACCTCTGATTTTGGAATCTGCCAAATTTGGTTATGGCTGCTCTTTGCATGTAACGCATCAGATTCATAGTTAAATTTCGAGAATGTGTAGCAATTCCAATTCAACATCTCATGATGTGGATTTTTTCAACAATTATAATGGCTAGCTAACAATGAAATCCCAGTTACACAAAGGTATTATCTTAAAAATAAAAGAAGAAAAAGAGCCAATACCTAAAGCAGAAATATAACAAAATTATAGGATTTTTTTAAAAAATTGTAGGACTTGTAGAGTAAATGTAGTAAGCTCTATTGGAGTTCATGTTTCCTGTTGCTGTTATGCTTCAGCTAAACACTAGGAAAGTGAACTTTTCCCGTTCTCAACTGTCATGTTGAAGCAAATGTGCATCTTATAACACTGCTGTGACGCTTTGTTTGCATTTTTATTCAGAAGATTTTACTTGATGCATTATAGAATTCTTTTTTAATTCAATCTTATAGGAATTCTATGGACTGTTGCTGAAAAAAAGGGTGCTAATTCACTGAAGGATGCTTCGACTGCTGCAGAAGATAAATCCCATGAAGTCCTTTTAAAGGACCTAACTCCGAAGAGAAATGTGGAATATGGTCAGACCAAATCTCACACATCCAAAGGCTTGCATGATACGGTATCTCAGGTGGCAGTTGGCTCAATCCTGGTCGCTACTGAAAAGCTTAACACACAACCATTTGACAAGTCAAGGATTCTCATCGTCAAGTCTGATCAAAATACAGGATTTCAAGGTCTGATTTACAATAAGCATTTGAGATGGGACACTCTGCAAGAACTGGAAGAAGAGTCAAAACTGCTAAAAGAGGCTCCTCTATCGTTTGGTGGTCCCCTTGTAACTCGCGGAATGCCTCTTGTTGCTCTGACTCGAAGAGCAGTCGGAGGTCAATACCCCGAAGTTGCACCGGGTACTTACTTTCTAGGCCAGTCGGCAACACTACACGAAATTGAAGAGATCAGTTCAGGAAATCAATGCGTATCTGACTACTGGTTTTTCTTGGGGTTTTCGAGTTGGGGCTGGGAGCAGCTGTTCGATGAGATTGCTCAAGGAGCTTGGAATTTAAGCGAGCACAAGAAGGAACCTTTAGACTGGCCATAACTGTTTATTAATGTTCATCAAACTAGAGCGTTTGAAACTTCTCAAACGGGAACAGTAAAGAGCGATCCAGCACGGTAACTATATTAGAATTAGAAGAGGTGCATAAATTTTCTTAGTCTTAGCATCTAGAGATATTAAAAGATATAATTGGTTGGATTTTGATTTGTAATTGTATCCTATCTAATTTCTAATAATTTACAAAATATAAATCTGATTTTTTTTTTACCCAAGTGAGTTGGAGCTAGAATTTTTATGGATATCACAAATATATACGGTTTAGGCATGTTAATCCTCCTATTCTTTTGCTATTCTAAAAAAAAAAAAAATATTAGGCAACAGTTGGAATTAAATAAGATTTCTAAAATAAAGCTATTATAATTTCCATATAAAAACTAAACAAAATAAAAATCATAGTGAAACATTTTATTAAACAATTAAGGTTTAATATGATACAAAGACAAATTAATAGGAAAAGATTATGAAATGTTTTTAAATTTGTGATTTGATTAAGAAAATAAAAATTCAATATAAATTATTGAAAATTACACGAATTGCATTTGTTTTTCTCATAGTCTCTTGGTTGTCAAACATAAAAAATTAAAATTGTAAAATGTATTGTCATTTTATCATATTAGACTCAAAAGAACTATAATTTTTGTGAAAGTAGAAAATAAAAAGAAGGGAAAGAGACTAAGAGAATGAGAGGCGGCTTGTAAGTATGAAGTCCAGAAAGAGAAAAAATAAAAAGAAAGAAGGAAGAATGTTATTCATACCAAGAACTTGGATTACTTACATTGAGTCATATGAGTTGGGTCAGGTTGAGTGGGTTTTAAAAATCACAACTCGCACCCCGCTCGTGATTTCTATTTATTAGGTTTTTTAACCCACTATCATCCGCAATATCTATATTATATGATTTTGACAGATCTGGTTAGGTTAAATAATACAAATATTACAGATGAACTAGTTTTTTTTAACATCCCTGTTAGGATCTTCCTCTCGTAATGGAGCACTTTATTTGTTTGCAAAAGAGTTGTTTATAGGGCTTTTTTTTAATATTCTTTATCAACTATCAACTTACAAACTAAAAAGATTTGAGTTTTATGATAAAAGTTTATATTGATATAAATAGTGAAGCTTCTCATTATCTAATTAGATGTAATTAGGCTTGAAATTATGGTAAACATACTAAATTAAAAGACATAAATATATGGCTAACCCCATTTCACATCAATTTTTATTTTAGTTTCAAAGTTTATTTTGTTTATTTTTCAGTCTCTAATGTAGAAAAGCATAGAGAAACTCGCTTGAAAATAGCGAGAAGAGAAGAAGTTCTTGATTTTTTTTTGTTTCGACAACTAAAATAGTCAAAGTAAGTATCAAAGGGTTCAATTCGATAATGGTGGTTTTTAAGCCTTCTTGTTGTCTAAAACATAGATCGGATTTGAGAGGAATTTGTTTTTCCCAATTTGATTGTGTTTTTAAATTGATTTAGGGGTGTTATGAGTTGAGAAATTAAGTTTTTGAGATTTCTATGGTGTTTTTTTGGATGAAAATGAGTTTAAAAATTAAATTTAGGACAAAAAACCCATTCTTCATGAATTTCTAGCCACCATAATAGTGGCTGAAATCTTGACAATTGCATAGTAGGTGACATATCGCCTGTCACCACAGGAGAACTATTGCTTACTTAACTGAAAAAAAACAAAAAAAGAAGCTCTTAAGATCAAAATAAAAAAAACCAAGGCCCAAACACGCCTGGATTTTTTAATTTAGGCTAGGTCCACATGTATGACTTGACCTATTTTATTTTTTTAATTTTATTAATTAATTAGAAATATTATAATTATATTAATTTGTTTAATCTCTTAATTTACTGAATTCTTAAAATAATTAAGAATCTATTTTAGTTATTATTTAAAATTTGATTTAGAATTTAGAAATTGAATTCAAAATATCTTCATTTTCAAATTTTATTCAATTCCAGTCATAAGTTTGGCGGGATAACTTAGATTAATCTAGTTGATTGAAGTCATCCCGATAATTGAATTTTTTTTCTTACTTTGAATACATTATATTTTGAGTTCGTAATCAAATTTTTATTTATAAATTGAAAATATATTATCAATGCCCATATATTTTTCTTTAAGTTTTTTTGTCAACCAATAACGAAATCCAATGTTTCTAAAAAGAAAATACGTTTTTAAGACCTTATTGGGTCTGTTCATAATCAAGCTGACCTTATAAAGTCCGATCTAAGTTTATTGCTGCATTTAATCACTGTTGTTACCTGACCTGACCCACCCTTATCTTTATTCCTTAGCTTAACTTATAAACCCAAAAATCATAGTTATAAAACTTGATCTAATGGTCGATCCGACAAAATGACTGGGTCACGAGTCAGGTGGGTTAACCTGGGTCAAGAACCAAGGCACATATTAATATGGTTGCTATGACATAAAATTTAGCTACTATAAAAGATCACATTAACATATATACTAGCTTAATTAACAAGAAAATATCATATTAACTTATATGCTAGCATAATTAATTAGCATAAGTAGATTAGAATGTGCACTTGTTTTCATATAAACAAACTTTTAACATAATTGTCTTAAAATAAAGAAAATATTAAAGACAAGGATAATAAAATAACAAGTTATTTTAGAGATAAATAATTTAATATAGAAAATATAAGGTGACAATATCCAAACTTCACTTTGCATTAGAATCCATAAATCAAACATCCTCATTTGCATAAAGAAAACAAAAGATTTTAGAACATGTTGAACAATTAACACTAGTAAAATTAAAAAAAAAAGAGAGAAAAGAATGGTAAAGTACAAGACCTCATTGGAATGACAATATTTTTTTTAACACAACATCTTTACTTTGGTTGAATGTGGGCATTAAATTCTTCAATGTCCACAGGAGCAAAATTTGAATCAAATGCCAATGAGATTGAGCCAATCTCATTAATGTCTATCGAAACATCATCATGCTCTTGTGTATCTTCATTATCACAGTCCTCATTAATGTCTATCGAAACATCATCATGCTCTTGTGTATCTTCATTATCACAGTCATCTTCAGTCTCATTTATATTTATCAAATCTACAATTGAAACATAATTAACCAATAAACATTACATGTTAAACACTAATTATTTTCAAACAAACTAATAACTAAAGGATCAAATCTTCCATTACTTTCATTTAAAGTATCTTGAATAGTCATGGTTGATAAATCATAATGAAGGATTTTACTTTTTTGGTTGTTAAAGATGATGAATTATTTTTTACTACCCAATTTTCAGTGTCAGAAAATGCCTCAAAATTAATTGAATCATAATTCCGTCATTTTCAATAATTCCTACAAAATCAAAGTTAAGGTACACAATATAAGTATAAATGATGCTACTTAATAATATAAAATAGCTTTTGAAGAATTAGAGAAAAGAAAATATTTTTGTTTCAATCTCAAATTATAGTGGACGTAAACTAGGTCATTAAATCTTTGATGCTCCAATCAATTTCTCTTTTTAGAGTGGATGAACTAAAAAACAATCGACTACAATCTATAGCATGCTGATAGTAAACAGAGTTAGCAACATTAAATGACACAAATGCATCAATTATCCATTTTGCTATAGCAAGACCACACCGTTCGACAACTTCTTTGTTTTTCCAACAATTTTGGAGAAATTTTTTAGCACCATGAGTTGTTCTTAGCATAAAATATGCCCCTAATATTGTATTTTCTTTCTGTTTTTCATAACTTGCAGTCGATTGTTTAACAACACCTGTGATTTTAGTCTTTCGTTTTAAAGATAGAAATAATAACAAGCAAAATGTAGAATTATTGATTCCAATCAATCCAAAATACCTAATTTGCGGCATAGTAATAAAACTTTAATGGGAAATAAAGACTTATCATATCCAAGATTACCTTTAGAAAAGAACCTAGTAGCCGGAGAATATAGATTTTCACTTCTCAAATACCATTAGTTTTTTAACAATGAGATAATGTTCAAACTAAATAGTTGACTGATAAAAATAAGGTGTAGAAGTAACAATGAGAAGAAATAGGAGAGTCAAAGCACTTGTAGAAATAACACCAGTTGGAGTTGGAAGGAGCACCGATTTCTCCGATGAACTCTCTATTAAAAAACAAAGTAATTTAGCTTTTAACTGTTTAAACAACAAGATAGTTGCTAATAGATCTCTTGACTGTTCAAAGGAAAAAATCAGGTCACAAACTCTAACTTTATTTTTGTTGTTATATACAGTGTTAAAAAAAATTAATATACATATAAGTCAGGTCTCACCTGGTTTGGCTGGTTGCCTGATCGACTTGTTAAGTTAACCGAGTTTGACTCTTTTTTTATTCTTGTTGGTCTTTTACCTTGCCTGGTTCAGTTACTAGATCAACCTAGTCCAGTTTAATAACTATGCAAGCACTCAAAAGCGATTCTGTTCTTATCCCATCCTGCCCTTACTTGTTTCTTCCTCTTAAATCTTCAAATCTAAAAATCCCTAATTTCGTACAGTCTTAAAGATGTTAGACATCAATTTGTTTCGCGAAGATAAAGCCAATGATCCATAAAAGATACGCGACTTGCAACTCAAACGTTTTGCTAATATCAAGATCGTTGATGAAGTCATTAAGTTTGATAGCGATTTGTGGAAACGTGAGTAACCGTTGCTTTGCTCAATACAGTAGCAACATTCATTTGGTGTCGTTTTAAACTGTTGTCTGATGTCGTTTTTGTGTAGGTCAATTTGAGCTTGATAATTTGCACAGAGACTTTAATAAGCAGAACAAAAGAGTCGCGCAACTTCAAATCATACGCAATTAATTAATATTTTTTGATTTTTGATTTTAAATTTAGTTTGTGTGGGTTTTATTGATTTTAGTTTAATTTTAATTGTTTATTTATAAAAAAATGCGAAAGAGGATGCCACTGAAGCAATTAATGAAGAAAACATTAACTTTAAAGAAAACAGAGCTTAAAACAAAAAGGAAAAGAATACTGAATTCTCTCATCATATTCTATTACAAACGGAAGAATTTATACAAGTATAGAGGCCTACAATTTAGAAGAAAAATAAGCAAAACAGCTAGTTAATTTACAGAGCATGATTGTAGCCTAAGTCTTAGAGATTTATAGATACTGATAAAAAAGTAACAGATATTCAACTATATAAGGTAACAGATATTCAACCAATACCTTCAAGATCCCCACTCAAGGTGGAGCATGAAGATCCTGAATGCCTAGCTTGCAAAGAAGAAAGTGAAAGCGATCATGTCCCAATGCTTTAGTTAAGATATCTACCAATTGAAATTGAGTTGAAACATATTGTGTAATAATGATGCCAGACTGCAAGTGCTCACAAATGAAATGATAGTCGATCTCAATGTGTTTAGTGCGCTCATGTAAGACATAATTAGCAGAAATGTGTAAAGCTGATTGATTATCACAGTGCAAAAGCATTGGTTAAGAATGGGGCAAAGATAGATCAACAAACAGATTACGTAATAATATCAGCTCACTAGTGGTAGCAGCCATATAGAGATATTTTGATTCTGTAGAGGAACGTGACACTGTAGGTTGCTTCTTGGATTTCCAAGATATAAGAGCAACACTAAGGAAAATGTAAATAACCTGTAATAGATCGTCGAATCATGGGACAACTTGCCCAGTCGGCATCACAATAAGCTTTGATTCGAAAATCACTATTTGTAGGGAAAAAAAAGACTTTACCAGGAGAACTCTTCAAATAGCGAAGAACATAACAGGCAACATTATTTATCTCATCATTTCTCAGCCTACTTCAGCCCATACAAATATTTATGGAGCCGACATACACGTGTCACCTGGTGAGAGATAGCTTGGGGGAGGAAACATATAGACTTCTTCATGCAACTCACCAAGAAGGAATGTATTATTCACATCTAATTGATGTAACTCCTATTTTTTAGCAGCAACAACAGCCAATAAACACTCGACAATGGTTAATTTTACAACAGGCGCAAAGGTTTCAGTTTAATCCAAACCTTCAATCTGAGTATATCCTTGGGCTACCAAACACGCTTTATAGCGTTCAATAGAGCCATTTGACTTGTATTTCATTTTGTATATCCAACGAGAACCAATTGGTTTCTTCTATGAAGGTAATGGCACTAAACTCGAAGTATGATTTTGCTCTAGAGCATAAATTTCCTGTTTCATAGCCTCACACCATTTCGGGTTTGTGACAGTTTGGGAAAAAGATTTAGGCTCACTAACAATGGAAATGTTAGCAAGAAAAGCTTGATGAGATGGAACAAAACGAGAATAAGACAAATGACATGATATAGGATAAAGAGTATCTGAAGAAACTGCATTGGATGTAGGCAGGTGAGGCAATATCATCATCAATATCAGTTCGAGGGGATTGGATTGGTGAGTTATGACAATGAGACACATTAGCTGAAGCCTCCAAAGAATCAAGAATGGGTAGAGGAACAACAATGTTTGATTCTTTCGGAGGTTTATAAGAATGAAAAGGAAATTTGTTTTCATAAAAAATGGCATCTTGTGATGTAAAAATTTTATGTGATTCCATGTCATAAACTTTATATTCCCTTTTTCCCATTGGATAACCAATGAAAATACAAGGCTTAAATCGAGGAGCAAACTTATCATTGGATCGATTTTTATCATGCACATAACACAAATAACCAAAAACATGTAAATGAGAGTATGATGGAGATTTTGAAAATAACATCTCATTAGGACTTTTGCCAGATAATTTAGGTGCAGGAGTATAATTTATCAAGTAAGCCGTGGTCAGAACACATTCACCCCAAAATTTGATTGGTAAATTTGCTTGAAATAAAAAAGCATGAGCAACCTCTAACAAGTGACAATGCTTCCGCTCTACTACTCCATTTTGTTATGGAGTATCAACACAAGATGTCTAGTGTGAAATAACATTTTGAGAGAAGAAATTGAACATATGACCAGCAGTAAATCCTAGACCATTATCACTCCTAACTAGTTTGATATTATGATTAAATTGAGTATTAACCATAGTATAAAATTGAATAAAGTATTTTTGTGCTTCTGACTTGTGTTTGAGAAGATAAACCCAGGTGCATCTTGAGCAATCATCCACAATAGCAAGAAAATAATGAGCACTAGAAGTAGATGGGGTTTTATAAGGTCCCCAAATGTCGCAATGGACCATATCAAAAAGGGAAATTATATTTATTATTACTTGAAGGAAAAACATTTCGTGTTTGTTTAGCACAATGACACACATCACAATAGTTGTTTGAATTTTTGAAAGATACACTAGATAACTCTGGAATTAGTGATAATCGATCAAATGAAAGATGACCTAACCACTCATGCCATAAGATGGAAGAGGAAGGAAAAGATGCAGTTGTAGCAAACAGTAAATAAAACCCATGAAAGTAGTATAAGCCATCGTGTAATTCACCCATTCCAATTAGTTTCTTCGACTTGAGGTCCTATAAGACACAAAAAGATGGAAAAAACATAACTGAACATTGAAGTGCTTTTGTCAATCTACTTATTGAAAGAAGATTACATTTAAAAGATGGTATATAAAGAACATGGTTTAAAATCATATTTGACAATTTAATTTGACTAATAGAGTGCATAGGAATAGATGTTCCATTAGGTAATTTAACAGATAAAGAATGAGAAGTTTGTGTATTAAAAAGAGAGGGTGCATCACATGTAAGATGTTCAGAAGCACCACTATCTAAGATCCAATATGAAGTATCATGAGAATAGGTGACCTTACCGAAAAAATTTGTTATATTCTAATTAGTAGAGGGCAATAGGGACATGAGTTATTCATATTGTTCTTGAGTGAAACTAAAACCTTTACTCGTAGATTGACTTGAACTTACAATGACGTTATTGGATGAAACATGCTCTATTTTCCTTTTGAAGTTTTTGTTTTGCTTTGCCAACCGGGAGGGTATCCAACCAGTTTAAAACATTTGTCTTTGGAATGCCCAGGTTTATCGCAATATGTGTATTTCAATTTGCTTGTCCCTCCTTGCCAATTTCCTTTTGATTGTTCTCTTGCAAATTCCCTTGTTTGATAACTAAAAGGTTTGATAGCAAAGGCTACCGCCTCTGTTAAATGATCACAACCAATTGAAGCAATGTCTAGTTGCTTCTCTTCTTTGGTTACAAAGGCATGAGCCTTGTTGATTGAAGGAAAAGGTTCCATGTTTAATATTTGAGATATAATGATTTCATATTGATCATTCAGTCCCATGAGAAATTGGTGAACCTCTTCCTTCTCCTATTCTGCCCAGATTTCCTTTCTAGCACCACATATACATGAAGGAATGGTAGTATAAGCTGTTAACTCATCCCAAAGACCTTTTAGTTTGGTGTAGTAGGCTGCTGCAGTAATATCTTTTTGTGGTGCCAGACAAATTTCTCTTTTTAACTTATGAATACGTGGAACATTTTCTTGAGAGAAACATTCCTGAAAATCTCCCCACATCTCACAAGCTGAATCTACATATGCAACACTATCATGTAGTTCTGGAGCCGAGGCATTAAAAATTCAAAAAATTACCATCAAGATGCATTTTTTCTATGCCTGGGTTTCTTTGTTATCCTCGTCTGGTTTACGTAATGAGCCATCAACAAAACACAACTTGTTTTTGGCTCAGAGAGCATTCATCATAGCACGCCTCCATATTGGATAATTCTCACCTTTGAGAAGACAAGAAACAAAAATTATGCCTGGATTATTAGAAAAATTCAGAAAATATGGGAAAGATGAATCGTTTTCAGACATCAACTTTGATGCTGAACTTTTAGATGTACTTGAGAGAATTTCTCCACTCATAATGGTTGAAGGTTTTAGAATTTTAGAAATCGAGGATTAATATTGGCTCCGATACCATGAAGAAAACATTAACTTTAAAGAAAATAGAGCTTAAAACAAGAAGGAAAAGATTATTGAATTCTCTCATCATATTCTATTGCAAACGAAAGATTTATATAGGTATAGAGGCCTACAATTTAGAAGAAAAATCAGTAAAACAACTAGCTAATTTACAGAGCATGATTGTAGCCTAAGTTTTAGAGATTTACAGATACTGATAAAAAGGTAACATATATTCAACTATATAAGGTAACAGATATTCAACCAATACCTTCAAGAACTAAAGATACTGAAGAAAAGAAAAAATTGATAGCTGATCAGGAAAAAGAGGTGTAAGAGGCTAAAGATGCACTGTATTCAAGATTGTCAACAATTGGTAATATCGTGCACGTTTCTGTGCCGGTCGACGATAACGAGGTGAGTGTGTTTTTGTCTCTATGCATGTGTGCATGTTTTTTTTTTCTTGAATGGTGGAATGATTGGTCAAACATGTGTGTTGTGTTTTTTGGTTGTTGTTATTGTAACTCCCGGGCAAAATTCATGTACTTTGATTTATTTTTTAAAATAGGGGAGATGAATAAATAAATAAGTAAATAATAATAATAGAAATAATGGAAATTAATGGAGTAGAAATTATTATATAAGGAGGTTAATGTTGGACAAGGATGAAATTGAATAAGTCAACTTTTGGGCCAAATGGTTTTAAAACAAAATAAGAAAGTCCTTAAATGAAAAGGGGGGGGACTTGTAAATATATAAACAAGTGGGGAAGTGTAAAATGAGCCATGATGGCCGGCCATGTTAAGGCTTGAGAGGAATAAGAATTGAGTGAAAATTTATCAAAGTTCATCAAAAATTAATTCACAAAAAAGAAGAAGAAGATAGAACTAGTGATTATTAGGAAGGGTTTGAATAAGAAAATCTCAGAAAGGGAACAAGGGTTTTTTTATAAAGAGGGGAGGCATTAAGAGGAAAATAAGGGGGGAAGGAGGAAAGAAATTTGTGTGGTGATTTCAAGCTTCCCATCTCTATTTGTTTGAATTAAAAAGTAACAAATCATTTCCTCTCAATTAAATTGATATATTTAGTATGTTAAGATTTTATTCAATTGTATTAGTGTATAGTTATAGTATGAGTTGTTAGGTTGAATGGGCTAATCTATGAAATTATGATGAATTAATGTTTAAATAAATAAAATAATAGTGGGTAATGTTTCAATTTGTGAAATTAAAGAAAAAAAATATGGGTTCTTTTGAGAAGAGGTTTCGGACTAGAGAAAGAAAAATGAATGAAAATGTTGAATCAATAATTAATATTGTTGAGTGATAATTAAATGAGTTATGATGAAGGAATTATATTAGTGATGAGTTGATATTGTTGTTTGATAGTTAAATGAGTTGTGTGGTAATGTTGATGATGAAGAAATTATATTAGTGATGAGTTGATATTGTTGTTTGATAATTAAATGAGTTGTGTAGTAATATTGTTGATAAAGGAATTATATTAGTGATGAGTTGATATTGTTGTTTGATAGTTAAATGAGTTGTGTGGTAATGTTGATGATGAAGAAATTATATTAACAATGAGTTGTTTTGCTGGTTTGATAAGTAAAGTGGTTTTGTGGTGATGTTGTTGATGAAATAATTAAATTGATGACAAGTTGATTTTGTTGATATAGAATTTAATTGGTGATGAAATGACATTATTAATGCGGTAATTTAATTGGTAATGAAATGAACTTGCAGGAGTGGGCGAGGCTACAAGAACCACTCAGCAGACAAGTTCAGCTAGAAGGACGTAAATACCAGGTAGGTGTTTAATACCTTGAATACTTTTCTTTGAACTTTAGATTTTTAAATTATTTTCTCGATCAATAAAATTTCATGTGTCATGCTGGTAGATTTTCCCATGATAATTTATTCTGTGAATGGGTAGCTTGTGCACCAGTTATCCTGGTATAGAACTGGTGCCCTGTGAATGGGTAGCTGGTTGACTAGTTATCCTAGTATGGAACTGGTGCTGGTGGTCCAACTGTACTAGTTTGGAACTGAAGCTCTATAGTGTGAACATATTTAGATTTTAGATTATTGATTTGTGAATAGTACTTGGAAGATGATAGTAAATGTGAAAATTTTTGTGAGTAATATATATATATATATTACTGCAAATGTAAATGCTCTAATTGACCATGGTTATCCTTTAAATCTTTATGCAGGTTCATCTTAATACCGCGCAACCTAGTAGTTTTAGAGTCTATTTCTATTACCAGTAAATCTTTTGGATATGTAAATTGTTGATAATAACTTTACCTTCTGTATATTTTGAAGATTATAATGTTGTGTATATACGAAATTAAATGGACTAGTTTATTTAACTTGTACTCTGTTGTGTAAATATTTTCTAATTATAATGGTGATATATATATCCTTTAAATCTTTATGCAGATTCATCTCAATACCGCGCAACCTAGTAGTTTTAGAGTCTACTTCTATTACCAGTAAATCTTTTGGATATGTAAATTATTGATAATAACATTACCTTCTGTATATTTTGAAGATTATAATGTTGTGTATGTACGAAATTAAATGGACTAGTTTATTTAACTTGTACTCTGTTGTGTAAATATTTTCTAATTATAATGGTGATATTTATAAGCATGTAGTTAATATCATTTGTTTAACAATAATACTTAAAAGATTAAATATGATTGAAGGAAGTATATTAAATCTATAATCTATGGTCTGTGTATCATGTTTAAGATAATTGTCTTTCTTTATTTTAGCAAAACGATTATTCTTTGAGTTGATATGTTAGAGAAAGTGAAATATTGTTGATTGAGAAATGTTCTGGTGTGTGTGTGTGTGTGTGTGTGTGTGTGTGTATTTCATGAGTTCTAGATAAAAATGCTTGAAACTTTAGGGGTGTTACAGTTGATTGTATTATTACAGGATGATATAGACCAGAAAGGGTGCAACTACTGACTCCACCCCTTCGGGGAGGCAAGCTCAAGATAAAGGATCTATGGATAGACCTCAAGAGGATCCTTTAAAGGATACTGCTTCACATGTACCTCCAGTGTCACTACAACAGAGTATTGGGGGATCAGTTAGACTACAGGCTGAAAAGGGGCCTAGACAAGTTAATACACTACCTCCTGAGGGACTGGGACAACATGGGCATGGAGGGGTGCCTCCATCAGCACCACTGATTAGTATTTAAAAGTGCATTTTTATCAAGGTTTTAAATCATCATTTTGCACTTGAAGTATCAATAACTCATTAACTAGAGTATATTTTATAATAACAGGTCTGATAACATAAGATAGCTTTAATTTATGGTAAATGCGTATTTTAAATGCAGGCATATCTCACAATTCAAAGGATTGATTGATGTGATTAACTATTGAAAGTGAAAGGATAAAGAAAAGGCTAAGCTTAGAAAGGAGGTACCGATTCAATTCAAATTGGAACACTGTTCAGTTATTGGGTCATATTTGGAGCTGTAGATCTTGGATTTCAATTTTATTTATATGGATAAAAAGCTAAGAAATAGGCCTACAATGTTCATGAATAGTGTAAGACCCAAATCTGCCGTTTTCAAATTCAAAGTTTGGCCACAAAAGAGAAGTCAGAATCTGTCCTGCAATCCAGCCCAAACACTGCTCAGAAGTTTACCCATATCTGGAGTTCTAGAAGGTAAAATGATGTGCAATTTGGTGGGTGGAAGTAAAAGACAATTACCAACAACTTTCATAAAGAAGACCTGCTCAAATTCTGATGGTAACAATGACAGTTCATCCAGACAAGAGCTTGAGGGTTATCCACCATGTCCACCAGCAGCACTACTCAGTATTTTAGCCATATCTCGAGCTCTAGTATCCAAATGCTCTGAAATGTTATGAGTGGAAAGATAAGATGATTGCCAACAATTGTCATGAAGAACACTTTGCCAAATTCTGATTGCATCAATGTCATTTCATCCAGCCAAAATGCTTGAGTGCTATGTCCACCAAGTCCACTAAATCAATAGTTGGCCACTACATCAATAATCAATTACCAAATGAATAGTTCTGAATTTTAGCCTATAAAAGGAGGCATTTGCCATTCATATAGGAATCTTGGTTTTTCATATCAAGATCATGTTCTTGCTCTCTTTTTTTTTTATTTTTGTAATGCTTAAGTTTTGCTTTCATTAATCTCTTGTTCATGCTTTTCATTTCCTTTACTACACTTAGTTAACTTATATCATGTTTATGTTCTTATATTGTTTATTTGTGTTTTTCTTCTTCATAATGTCTAGCTAAGTTAATTATGTCAAGGTGAAAAGGTTTCACTAATGGTGTTAGAATATGTATAATATAAACTCAACATGGACTTTAATGTTTATGTCCAAGAAAGTTTGCTATTAACATGTCTTATCATTTTTATCTTATTAACTCTTAATACCTTGCTTGTTAAATGGTTAATCTAGATTTGTGTTGTATAACACTTGATACATCAAATACTTGATCCTTCATAGTCTTCGGCCGACATCGTTGTTATGAGAGGAACTTGATTTGTTGTCAACATAAGTTAGCATCACGAATACCTGATAAAATTTATAAGTATGGTGTTACGTAAATAAGATGATTAATATGATCATGTTGATAATTTATAAAGAGTTTATACTTTACTTATCTCTAATACTATTAGTGGATCCTCTAACCTTGACATTTATTTTTATCATTGTTTAATCTTCACATTTATCTTACATCTCAAATTCCTCTTTAACTCATCATCACCACCACCATCATCATCATCATTGTTGTTGTTGTTATTATTATTATTTATAATTTATATAGTTCACCTCACTGTGGTTTGACCCCGGTCTTGCCGGGTTATTTATTACTTTGACACTCCTGCACTTGGAATAAGACATCAACTCTTTGATCGTGTCAACCACCAGTAGCTACACTAGCACCATATACAGACCCTGCTTTCTTGGCACAGGTTATTAGAGTAGTTATAGAAAGCATGTCAGGTACGACAACTTCAGTGGCTCCAGCACCACCGACAGCTCCAATTACTCTTGTGTCTTCAGATAATATAACTGTGTTGGTGAGGACAATGAAGAATATGAGGGAGTTGAGGTGTGAAGTTTTTCTAGGTGAGCAGGATGCAGAAACTGCAAGTAGGTGGCTACGGAAGGTAGAAAGTGTTATGACTCAGATGAGGGTACATGAGGACTGACAAGTGAGCTGTGCTACCCAGTTAGTTTCAGATAGGACCCAAACATGGTGGGAAGTCATTCAATCTCGAAGGACTATTGGAATTTGTACTTGGGGCAAGTTTAGGAAACAGTTTGAGACCTATTTTTTCTCTCATTTTCAGTGCAGAATAAAAAAACAGGAATTTCTGGTATTGAAACAGGGAAACATGACAGTACTAGATTATGAGAGAAGATTTCATGATCTCTTTTTATTTGCCCCACAGTTTGTTACCACTGAGCAGCAGATTATTGACAGACTACGGGATGGATTATGCCAGAAACTTAGACAAGGATTGGTTGCTTTGCGATTTGAGTCCTCTAGAGAACTTATTGAAGCAGCTCAAGCATTAGAGGCGTGTATGAGTGAGGGGAAACAGGGTCAGGTTGGGTTTGGAAAGAGGAAGGACACTAATCTTACTTAAAGTAAACCTTAATTTCCTAAGAAAGGGAAATTTCAGTTTAGTCAGTTCAGAAGGAAGGAGGGGACAACATTGAGAATAGAGCAGAGTACAGGTATTAGGCCTATTGGAAGCTAGTCAAGAGGATAGAGTGGATCATTTGGTTGGACTTCTGATCAGAAATCCATTTCATATCCTTAGTGTGTCTGATGTGGCTAGAAACATCCTAGGGATTGTTCGACTACACCTGTACGATGCTATGTTTGCCGGGGTGAGCATAGATGGAAGGAGTGCCCACACTTGGGCAAAGGTTGTTATTATTGTCATGGACATGGACATATAAGAAAGGACTGTCCTAGGAGGCTAGAATTCATCCAGACCCAATAACAGTCTCAAAGTCAACAACAATCAGTTACAGTAGACCGACCGGCTAGACAATCACAGACAGGGGCCAGAGGTAGCTGGGGTCGATTTAGAGCCCGGGGTGACCGAACTCAAGGCCGGGTGTTCGCCAATACACGAGAGGAGGTTGGGCTGCCCCAAATATGGTTGCAAGTACCTTGCTGTTAAATCACCTGCCTGTGTTTGTACCTTTTGATTCGGGAGCTACTCATTCTTTTATTGCTTATAAAACAATAGAAAAACTAGGTATGAGTCCACATAGAGTTTTTATGGGGTTTGTTATAAGTACTCCTCTAAGGGAAAGGGTAAATGTTGATATAGTGTATAAGGATGTCAAACTTGTCATTATGGGGTGTGAGTTAAGTGCAAATTTAATACCCTTACTGTTGCACGATTTTGATATCATATATGGAATGGATTGGTTGGGTAGGCATATAGCCCAAATGGACTGTTTTGCAAAAAACAATTACCTTCTGTGGACCTATGGGTAGAAGGGTGGTTTTTAGAGGAGAGAGAAACGCCATACCAAATTGTTTTATTTTGGCTATGACAACACAAAAAATGGTGAATAAAGGATGCCAGGTGTATCTTGCTATGGTGATGGACTTGAATGGTGGAAATAATGAGTTAGCAAATCTTCCCATAGTGAGAGAGTTCCCAAACATGTTTCCGGAAAAATTACCGGGTTTGCCCCCAGAGAGAGAGGTAGAGGTTTCAATCGATATACTACTAGGCGCGACACCCATCACTCAAACACCATATAGAATGGCACCGGTAGAACTAGCTGAGCTAAAATTTCAGTTATAAGAATTGTTAGATAAAAGGTTTATACGCCCCAACAACTCACCATGGGGAGCTTCGGTGTTATTTGTAAAGAAAAAGGATGGAACTCTTTGGCTTTGCATTGATTACAGGCAGTTGAATAAGGTGACAATAAAAAAAAAATATTCGCTTCCACGAATCGATGATTTATTTGATCAACTCAAGGGAGCCAGGGTATTTTCAAAGATAGATTTAAGATCCGGGTACTACCAACTAAGGATTAAAGATCTAGATGTATCAAAAACTGCTTTTAGAACTCGATATGGACATTTCGAGTTCTTGGTAATGCCGTTTGGATTAACAAATGCTCCTGCGGTATTTATAGATTTAATGAATAGGGTCTTCCGACCCTATTTAGATAAGTCAGTTGTGGTGTTCATTAATGATATCCTGGTGTATTCAAGTTCATATATAGAATATGAAAAACATTTGAGAGAGGTACTATAGACTCTAAAAGAACATCGACTATATGCCAAGTTTAATAAATGTGAATTTTGGTTAAAGGAGGTGACTTTCTTGGGGCATGTTATCTCAGTCGAAGGGATCTTGGTGGATCCAAGGAAAGTGGAAGTTGTGCTAAAATGGGAGAGGCCCACGAATGTGACTTAGATACATAGTTTTCTCGGACTAGTAGGATATTATCAGAGGTTTATCGAGGGGTTCTCTACAATAGCGGCTCCAATGACTCGCTTGACCCGAAAAGAAACAAAGTGGGAATGGACACCAGAATGTGAAAGTAGTTTTCAAGAGCTAAAAAAAAGACTCACCATTGCTTCGGTGTTAAATTTACCCTCTAGAATGGAAGGGTTTGTCATATATAGTGATGCGTCCAAAAAGGGTTTGGGATGCGTATTGATGAAACACGGGAGGGTAATTGCTTACGTCTCAAGACAGTTGAAAACCCATGATCAAATTATTCGACCCATGACTTAGAATTGGCTGCAGTGATTTTTGCCTTACGGGTTTGGAGACATTATTTATACGGGTCACAAGTACAAATTTTTACTGATCACAAAAGTTTACGGTACTTGATGACTTAAAAAGAGTTAAACATGCGACAGAGACGATTGGTGGAGCTAATTAAATATTATGATTGTGTGATAGATTATCATCCAAGAAGAGCAAATGTGGTGGCAAATGCACTTAGTCGCAAAAGTAAGTTATTAGTTATAGAACTGAATGATTATGATGAAAAAAACTATTAGAATTAAGAAAAATTGATGCCAAAGTGGAGGTTGAACCTGAGGGTTCCTTATTGGCTCAATTGAGGGTAAAATCAACATTTCGAGAGAAAGTGTTGGAGGCGCAACAAAGGGATATAGAAGTTGATAAAGTAAAGGAGAAGATTAAACTGGGTATTGAGACTCCTTTCTAGGTCTCGGATGATGGGATGGTATTAATGGGAAAATGAATGTATTTACCGAGAGACCAAGTTTTGAAAGGGGAATTATTGAAAAAGGCTCATGAATCAAGACTCAATATACACCTTAGGAGTACAAAAATGTATAATGACCTAAAGGAATTCTACTGGTGGCCAAATATGAAGAAACAGATAGCAGACTTTGTAGCCAGCTGTCCTGTATGCCAGCAAGTGAAAGTGGAACATCAGAAGCCGGCAGGGCCCTTACAGCCGTTATTAATACCATAGTGGAAATGGGAATGCATTACAATGGACTTTGTATCTAGGTTACCTAGAGGGAAGAAGGGTAATGACGCTATCTGGGTGATAGTAGACCGACTGACTAAGTTTACTCTTTTCTTACCAATGAAGATGACCGACCCAGTTGATAAATTGGCTAGATTATATGTCAATGAAGTAGTAAGATTACATGGGGTGTCTTTGTCAATAGTATCGGACCGAGATCCTCGATTTACTTCTCGGTTATGGCCTGGCATTCAACGTGCATTAGGATCGAAACTAAATATAAGTACAACTTTTCATCTTCAAATTGACGGACAATCTGAAAGGACAATTCAGACCCTGTAAGATTTATTGAGGGCATGTGCTATTGAGTTTGGTGGAAATTAGAAGGATAACTTACCTCTCGTGGAGTTCATATATAACAACAACTATCAGGCTACCATAAAGATGGCTCCATATAAAGCCTTGTATGGCAGAAAATGTCGGACTCTAGTATGTTCGGAAGAAGTAGGGGATCAAAATTTAATGGGGCTCGAGATTGTCCAGGATACATCAGAGAAGATTAGAATTATAAAGGATTGAATGAAAGATGCTCAAGACAGATAAAAAAAGTTATTTCGATAGACGAAGGAGACCTCTTGAGTTTAATGTGGGGGATAAGGTGTACTTGAAGGTTGCTTATTGGAAACACTTGTTAAGATTTGGTATGAAAGGGAAGTTAGTGCCGAGATATATCGGGCCCAATGAAATCGTGAAAAGAATCGGCCCAGTAGCTTATCAACTAGCCTTGCCCCAACATCTGATCAAAATACATGATGTATTTCATGTATCAATGCTAAGAAAAGCTTAAATAAATCCAACCCGGGTGCTATCACAAATTCCAATAGAAGTTAATGAAGGATTAACTATAGAAGTCAAACCTGTGAGAATACTTGATCAAATCAACAAGGTGCTTAGAAATAAAAGGATTTCCTTAGTCAAGGTATTGTGGAGGAGTTTGCAAATGGAAGAAGAAACCTGGGAAAGGGAAGTAGAAATGAGGAACAAATACCCAGGATTTTTTTTAAAAAAAATCTGGTAAGAAATCTAATTTTAAGGACAAAATTTTCTTTTGTAGGAGGGAAGAAATGTAACTCCCGGGCAAAATTCTTGTACTTTGATTTATTTTTAAAATAGGGGGAGATGAATAAGTAAATAATAATAATAATAGAAATAATAGAAATTAATGGAGTAGAAATTATTATCTAAGGAGGTTAATGTTGGACAAGGAAGAAATTGAATAAGTCAAACTTTTGGGCCAAATGGTTTTAAACAAAACAAGGAAGTCCTTAAATGAAAAAGGGGGGAAACTTGTAAATATATAAACAAGTGGGGAGTGTAAAATGAGCCATGATGGCCGGCCATGTTAGAGCTTGAAAGGGGGAAGAATTGAGTGAAAATTTATCAAAGTTCATCCAAAATTAATTCACAAAAAAAGAAAAGAAGATAGAACTAGTGATTCAAGTTTATTAGGAAGGGTTTGAACAAGAAAATCTCAAAAGGAGAACAAGGGTTTTTTTTATAAAGAGGGGAGGCATTGAGAGGAAAATAAGGGAGGAAGGAGGAAAGAAATTTGTGTGGTGATTTCAAGCTTCCCATCTCTATTTCTTTGAATTAAAAAGTAACAAATCGTTTCCTCTCAATTAAATTGATATATTTAGTATGTTAAGATTTTATTCAATTGTATTAGTGTATAGTTATGGTATGAGTTGTTAGGCTGAATGGGCTAATCTATGAAATTATGATGAATTAATGTTTAAATAAATAAAATAATAGTGGGTAATGTTTCAATTTGTGAAATTGAAGAAAAAATAATTATGGGTTCTTTTGAAAAGAGGTTTCGGACTAGAGAAAGAAAAATGAATGAAAATGTTGAATCAATAATTAATATTGTTGAGTGATAATTAAATGAGTTATGATGAAGGAATTATATTAGTGATGAGTTGATATTATTGTTTGATAGTTAAATGAGTTGTATGGTAATGTTGATGATGAAGAAATTATATTAGTGATGAGTTGATATTGTTGTTGTTGTTTGATAATTAAATGAGTTGTGTAGTAATATTGATGATGAAGGAATTATATTAGTGATGAGTTGATATTGTTGTTTGATAGTTAAATGAGTTGTGTGGTAATGTTGATGATGAAGAAATTATATTAGTGATGAGTTCATTTTGTTGAGTGATAATTAAATGAGTTATGTGATAATATTGATGATGAATGAATTATATTAGTGATGAGTTAATATTGTTGATTGATAATTAAATAAATTATGTGGTAATGCGTTGATGAAGTAATTAAATTAACAATGAGTTGTTTTGCTGGTTTGATAAGTAAAGTGGTTTTGTGGTGATGTTGTTGATGAAATAATTAAATTGATGACAAGTTGATTTTGTTAATATAAAATTTAATTGGTGATGAAATGACATTATTGATGCGGTAATTTAATTAGTAATGAAATGAACCTGCAGGAGTGGGCAAAGCTATAGGAACCTCTCAGCAGACAAGTTCAGCTAGCAGGACGCAAACACCATGTATGTGTTTAATACCTCGAATATTTTTCTCTGAACTTTAGATTTATAAATTATTTCCTTGATCATTAAAATTTTATGTGTCATGCTGATAGATT